>Ga0078972_1006829_pt1 | contig 26382 bp, 26 predicted proteins | sample YelNatPaOPGAMG01_FD_67568 | JGI IMG/M metagenome (GOLD analysis project Ga0078972, IMG submission 67568) | Hot spring thermophilic microbial communities from Obsidian Pool, Yellowstone National Park, USA - OP-RAMG-01 (SPADES assembly) (version 2) | ecosystem: Environmental > Aquatic > Thermal...
GGCAGAGCTTAGGAAAGAAAAAGTTGCTGAAGAAAATAAAGCAGATAAGCGATAAAGAAAGAAGAGTAGTGCGGGACATAAACCACAAGATAAGTGCTGCAATAGTAAAACAGGCAAAGGAGCTGAGAGCAAGAGGTTATCAGCCTGTGATAACCATGGGAAGGTTAACAGGGATAAGGGAAGCAGCACAGGAAAAGGGTAGAAGAATAAGAAGGGCGATAAACCAATGGAGCTATTATCAGTTGCAGCAATACATCAGGTACAAGGCTAATTGGGATGGCATAGCTGTTGGGCTGGTTTCAGAATATAAAACCTCAAAGCTCTGTCATAACTGCGGACATGAAGGACTAAGAAAAGGTGGTCTGTTCAGGTGCAACAACTGCTCTATGGAGTATAATGCAGATCTGAACGGTGCATTAAATATAGGCACCAGGTCTCTGGAGTATATCTTCAGAGACAGGGCATTGGTGACTGTGCCCCTAAGCTGGACAGAAAAGGTCGGAAGGTCTGTGGCCTTCCACGCGAACGATCCAGCAACCGATAAGCTTCCAACGTTTGAAGGCCCAGACCTTTAGGTCTGGGAGGATGTCACGTGGTGTCGCATGCCAGAATTGAAAACCGTAAGAATACAAAAAAAGATCTACAAATTCGAAGTCAAGAGAAAGTATGTAAACGAGCGGCATTATAAGATAAGAAAAAAGGAGCCGATAGAGATAATCCGCGAAACGCTCCAGAATTTTTTTGCGCCAAGGAAGGAGGAGAAAAAGAAACCGATTAGAAGAATGCCTTCGGAAGAGAAGGGGCCTTCGTTTAATACATCGCTTGCGATAGTTGCAGTTTTTATCGCCCTTCTAATTGTCGGTGGAACATGGGTCTATCTTACTATAGAAGCTGCTAAATCGCAGAGTCAATTACCGGAACTTAAGGCGCCAATTGTCGACAAACCGCAGATATCCGAATCGCTAGTAAGCAGTTCTCTCCTAACCGCTGGCGATGTTGGAAGCGATACCTATGTGGCATCTACTCTCATCTCATACGAAACAAAAAATATAGATAATTATACAATTTCAATCGAGACGTATAAGGGTGGCCTGCCATCTCAAGTGTTCGTTCTTGATAGCGGAAGGGTGCAAGCAGAAACCTATCCAGATTTTATAAGATATCTCCGAAATAAACTTTCGAAGAAAAATATTCTCATAAGCGAGATATCAATCCGCCAGCTCGAAACCCTCCCAGAGGGCGCAATCGTTCTTGTGCCGAGCGGGGTTGTGCCAAAGGAACTTCTTGGTGTAAATAGCACAATTACCCCGGATAATATTGCAGACAGGGGTATAGTCATAGTCTATATAGGGCAGACATTCAGCACAATGCTCGATGGTTCTACTCCGACCCCTACTCCCGATTATATAAAGCAAAACATTCCATTCGATTTCGATGAGAGGTCCCCGCCCATATCCGCGCAGAATTTTTCCCTCTACCAACCCCTATACAAGGTTACTTCGAAAGGAAAATGGACAGCAACAATGGCTTATGGTTCTGTCAGCATATTGAAAAAAGGAGATGGAGCGTTTGTATTTGTTCCTCAAACCCTTGACGGAGGGTGGAGAAGGGAGCCGAGGGATGCGGCAGAGGATATTTCGCGAATAATAATTGAAAATCCGTGGGCGGTACCGGACGGCTCGCCGTTAGTTTATCTTCTTACCGGAAACATGAGTAAGAGTGGAACGTTGTACTTCTATTCGAACCCATTCAGCGGCGCGGAAGACAGATCTGTCAAGGTCTATTTTAGTGCAAACTCTCCATTCGAACCGAATCTTACTGTAGAGGATATAAAGATAATAAGAGCGAAAAGGGCAGCGCGAGGTGACCTTTATATAAGCGGCGGTGTTGTCGCAGTTTCGTCAACTATAACCAACGAGAAGGTCAGAATGCTCGCTAGGTTTAATGAACCAACAGCAGCCCAGCCGAATATGTATCTTACAATAACCGACATTACGGGAGCTGAGGTGGCGAACTTTCCTCAGGGACGCGTTTCCACCCAAGCATCCTTTTCGATAGATGTTCCTCTCTCCCTTGGAAAAGGAGAATATACAGTATCGCTTTTAGATGATGAAGGAAAGAGCTATGCAGAGTCCTATCTTCGCATCGTTACTCTGGATATAATCCCTTCAGGAACGCTTCAAAACGCGCCATCAACATATATCTTTAGACTGGAAAGGGAAGGACAACCTATAGAATTGAATTCGGTGAAGGTCGTTGTTGATGACGGAAAATACGGAAGTTATGAATTCAACAATGTTCGCGGGAGCGTAAATGTCGACCTTAGCAGATATGTTGGCAGTGACGGACTGCCGTCCGGAGACCACACGTTCACATTCATTATAGGGGAATTGAGAGAGAATGTGCCAATACGCGTCGCTCGCCCTCTCCCGCCAATATTTACAAACCCTGTCTTCTTAGCAGCAATAATCGTTTCTTCCATTATAGCAGGGCTTGGAGTTATATTCGCAAGAAGGGAGGAGGTCGTTTATTCAATAGATATCCCAGACTTTCCACCGATAGCACGAACGAAGATACCAATTTCGCCAGATGTCATTCTTGCCATTTTCGGCAGGGTAAATGAAGATTACCATTGGCGCTTTACCCCACTTACGCTCGCAGAAGTAAAGAACGGTTTCAAGGATATATTCTACCAAGGGAAACCTGTCTATATTACCGATTATAATGTTGAATATCTTCTTGACGCGCTCATCAAAAAGGGAAAGGTGCTGAAGGCTCTTGGATACTATGGTCCAGCAGTATGGGAGCAGCAGGCGGGAAGAAGCATGACCTATCTTGCTATGCTGAGAAGGCTTAGGGACATATGTGTTAATAACGCGGTGCCGTTTACCCAGCTTGGCGAGTCTGCTGTTGCTGATAGCGAGATAACAATAGCAGGACAGCAAATGTTCCTTCACTTCTACGAAAAAACAGCAGAAATAGATGATAAGGCGCTTGCCGCTCTTTTCAAAAGGGCGCTTTCCACAATAGAAAAAGGGCTTACCATCATCCTTTTCAAAAATGATATCAAAAAGAGAAAATTTGCATCATTGCTCGATTCCCCGTCCATGGCTCAGTTGCTTGTTAAACTCGAGGTTGAAAATAATTCCATCATGCTTCTCACAATGGATGAATTCGAAAAGATGGTAGGGGAATTCAAGACGGTATAATACCAGTCAGTGAGCATCCTAAATCATATGTATTATCGGTTCTGCGTTAAGGCCGTATTTCAGAAAACTTGCTTCCATCTTATTTAGCCATCTATACTCATTATGCTCGCCTGATAGGAAGACATCTGTTTTTTCTGTTCTCGTTTCGTAAACAAGGTAAACCGAATGCTTGTCATTCTCTCCTTTTTTGTAAACCGCAGAGGTAACACCAATAAGTGAAAACGGGGCATTTGGTATTATACCAGTTTCTTCTCTCAATTCCCTTTTCGCTGCCTGCTCCGGGTCTTCCCCCCAATCTACTCCCCCACCTGGAAATTCCCAGAGTCCATCCTTTCTTCTAAGGACAAGAACCCTATCGCCGTTTCTAACTACTATATAGACATTAAGTTCTTGAATTTTCAATCGGATTACCTTTTTCTAATCTGCATTGTTAATCCGAATTCCTCTTTTTTCTCTTCATCCACGAATTCAAGTTGGCTGTTACATATTTCGCAGCGGAAATTTTTCTCTAGCGCATCTTCAAACGAGAACATCATAGCCTTTCCGCAGCTTGGGCAGAAATAGTAATCGCGACCGTCATGACCATCGTTTCCAAGCCTTCCAAACTGTTCTAAGGCCCACTTCTCCATTCTTTCCTTGTTAAGGTACCAGCTGTAGGAGTACCAACCTGTCTCGCTGTCCTTATCTCGCTCATATACAACCAGTCCCTCATTATGCAATCTGTTCAACGTCGCTCTTACATCGCTTATTTTAAGTTTTAGTTTCTTTGATAGCTCTTCATCGCTCATGCTCCTATCAAAACTTTTCACTATTGCTATTGCATTCTCTCCGCCCAGGTCAACAAGCGTCTGTCTTATAAGCGGCTTGGAAAGAATTTCGTTTATGAACTCTATATCTTCCTTAGAAAGGACTACTGTTTTCTTTACGTGCTCTTCCTCTTTCTTTACCGTCTTTTTCTTTGTCTTGACCTTAACCTCTTTTTTTCTTATTATAATATTTTTCTTCTTTGCTGTAGCCGCTGCCACTCTTTGCGATTTAATCGAACGCTTTATAGAACTTTTCTTATTAGATCGCGTCGGCCTTTTTTCCTTCTTTGATTTTTGAATATTCTTCTTAGATTTTTTTACTTTAGCACCCAAACAATCACCTTTTTGTATAATATATGTGACATTATAATTACGGCGTTTCTAATATTTAAAGATTTTGTTACATAATTTCACAACGAGATGCATAAGAAACGCATAAGTAACCTGAGTCTTTCTCAGGTGGGGTTCTCATAAGGGACGCATAAGAAATACAGAAGTAGCCCTTATGGACCTGAGTCTTTCTCAGGTGGGGTTCTCATAAGGGACGCATAAGAAATACAGAAGTAGCCCTTATGGACCTGAGTCTTTCTCAGGTGGGGTTCTCATAAGGGACGCATAAGAAATACAGAAGTAGCCCTTATGGACCTGAGTCTTTCTCAGGTGGGGTTCTCATAAGGGACGCATAAGAAATACATAAGTAGCCCTTATGTAAGTAGCCCTTATGCCCTTATGTGCAGGGGTTGCCGAGTGGTCAAACACGTTTATAGAAATGAAACGTGGTCTAGAGGCGCCAGATTCAGGGTCTGGTCTCTTAGTGAGTTCGGGAGTTCGAATCTCCTCCCCTGCAAGGTCTTTTATTTCTTCCTTTCTAATTAATTTTATGATAAACAATTTGCTCTTCGATATAGACGACACTCTTTTTCCATCGAGCGAGTTTGCTGCGCTTGCCAGAAGAAATGCGGTACGCGCTATGATAAGAATGGGATTGCATGCAACAGAAGACGAACTTCTTGAAATGCTTGGCAAAATAATAAAGGAAAAGGGCTCGAACTATCCGAGGCACTTCGACCTTCTCCTTAAAAGAATGAAGGGAAGAAAGATTGAAAGTCCTGCCAGATTTGTTGCCGCTGCTACAGGTGCTTATCATGATACAAAGGCAGCGATCCAGCCATATCCTGATGTTCCTCGTACCCTTCTTGAGATGAAAGAACTAGGCTATCGACTTTACGTTGCAACGAATGGTATTTCCGTTAAGCAGTGGGATAAACTTATTCGACTTGGAATAGCGCTTTATTTTGATGAGGTTTTTGTTTCTGAAGAGCTTGGCATAAAAAAGGGGCCCGCTTTCTTTCGTTATATCCTAAAGAAAATAAAAGCAGAGCCAAAGGAGTGCGTCATGATTGGAGATAGGGAGGATATGGATATTCTTCCTGCAAAGGCAGTAGGGCTTTATACAATAAGAATAATGAGGGGAAAATACAGCACTGGCCCAAGCAAGGCCGATGTGGTATTACCGGATTTCAAGGGGCTTATATCAAGCGTTTTAAACCTATCTCGTTAATCCTTAGTCAAATCAGGTGGATTTATGAAAAGGATGGTCTTTGTTTTTCTGTTGTTTACAGGATTGCTGCTCTTAGGTTGCCTGGAAAGGGGCGGAGCAAAATGTACTGCGGACAAGGATTGCAAGAGCTATGAATTCTGCAACCTAACGCCAGACCTTACATCTGGATACTGCGCCCTAAGGCCAGGCTATTGTAGCTCAGACGCGGACTGCGGCGATCCTCTTAAGTTTTGCGATTCAAAGACGAAAATTTGTACGCACCTGCCTGGCAGATGCACTGTTGATAGGGATTGCAACACATGGCAGGTCTGCGATGCAGAGAGATACTGCAGACCAGCGCCAGGTTTCTGTGATAGCGATGACCAATGCAATAAAACGTTTGAATATTGTCATCCAACAAGACATGTCTGCTCGCCAAAGGCCGGATTCTGCGCGCGTAACAGCGATTGTCTTGGCTGGGAAGAGTGCGATACCTCAGCAAGGAGATGCAAGCTTCTTCCCGGGCGGTGCAATTTCGATGGAGACTGTGAGGCATGGCAAGGTTGCGATAGCAAGACACACAACTGTATTCCAAAAAAAGGATACTGCATAAACGATGAGAACTGCGAGAGTTGGGCGAAGTGTGATACAACAGAACATAGGTGCATTGCGAGACAAGGATACTGCTCCACCGATAACGATTGCCAGTGGTGGGAGTACTGCTCCTCAAAACTTCATCTGTGCGTTCATAGAGCGGACTATTGCGGAACCGCGATAGATTGCGGGTCATGGCAAAACTGCGTAGAGCATCGTTGTGTTGCAAAGGCAGGCTATTGCGACACTGACGAGGATTGTGTTTCAGGGGAGGTGTGCAATGAGCTTACCCACCTTTGCCAGTAAGATAAAATTCGGACCTGCGGGAATACCGATACAATGCGGCGGCAGGAGTACACTAGATGGAGTAAAATGTTGCAGGGAGATAGGCCTTGATGCAATGGAAATGGAATTTGTGCAAGGGGTAAGATTAAAAGAGAAGGACGCAGAAGAGATAAAGAAAACAGCGAAGGAACTAAACATCTCTCTTTCCTCCCACGCTCCTTACTTCGTTAATTTCTGTTCAACAATAAAAGAGAAACAGCGAACAACATTGAGGAACATATATGAGGCGGCAAAGATAACCAACGCTGCTGGCGGAAGGATAACCGTTTTTCATCCAGGTTTCTATCAAAAACTTTCCAAGGAAGAAGCGTATAGGGTAGCGAAGGAAGCGCTTACCAATGCATGGGAGAAGCTAAAAGGGGAAGGAATAGATATTATTCTCGGGGCGGAAACCGTAGGAAAGCGCTCCCAGTTTGGTGGATTTGATGAAGTAGTGAGGCTCTCCAGCGAACTTGATTTTATTCAGCCAGTCATAGATTTCGCGCACATGCACGCAAGAGGGGATGTGATAATAAAAGGGGAGGACGATTATCGCAAAATATTTGAAAAACTGGAGAGGGAACTTGGGGATTATGTGAAACATTTCCATTCTCATTTTTCTGAGATAGAGTACAACGAAAAGGGAGAGAGAAACCATCTTCCGCTCGGTACGAAAAATACCCCGCCTTATAAACCTCTTATGAAAGTGCTTGCGGAGAACGGCTATTCTGGCGTAATTATATCAGAAAGTCCAAAGCTCGATATCGATGCGCTAAAGATGCAGCAAACATATAGGTCTTTGCTCGGATCTAAATCTCGATAATTCCTATTTCTTTTTGCTTTCTAATAACCAGTTCCAGAGTTTTACAAATTTTATAGCATGCTTATTAAAACGCCGCTCTCCTTCATAGTCCCAAGTTATAATCTCTAGATTTTTTGTATTAAAGATATCCGAAGCCTTTACGATTGCATTAATCTCTCTTTTAATTGTTTTTTCGCTTACATTATCCACGACTTGAATAAGCTTACTTATCCGATTTCCTTCTCTTACTACATAATCAACCTCATATCCCTCTGGGCTGCGGTGATAGAAGACGTTCTTTTTTCCGTATCTCCTTAAGAGTTCCAAACCGACTACATTCTCAATCAATCTTCCTTTCTTTTCGCCCCTCCCAGCATAGAATAATGTGTGAAAACCATTGTCACAGAGCACTATCTTTTTTACTGTAACGATCGGCTCGATAGTTTTTGGGCTTATTTTATCGATCAACGTTATATAGTAAGCTTCCTCAAACGCATTTACGTAACTCTCTGCGCGTTCCTTGCTTATTCCAGCTGCTGCCGCAATTCTACTAAAAGAGAGCAATGTAGCCGGATTTTCCGCAAGCACTCTAGCAACTACTTCAAGTTTTTTAATGTTTCTTACGTTAATTCTTAATGCAACATCATTTACTACAATACTGTTAAAATACGACGAAAGAATAGCATGTTTTTCATCGGAGAGAACAACTGCGGGGAATCCGCCATAATGCACATATTCATTTAGGAGGAGTTCTCTCTTTGCAAGGTTCTCAACATTTTTCTCTCCTTTAAAAAGAAGGAATTCTCTAAAAGAAAGGGGATAGAGCAATAGTTCTATATACCTCCCACCAAGTACGCGACTTACGTCTCGTTCCAAAAGAGATTTGTTAGAACCTGTGATTACGATATTCGAAAATCCCGTATCAAGCAATGTTCTAACGCTTCGATGCCATCCTTCAACAACAGTTGGTTCGTCGAGAATTACTATTTCTGGCTTGAATCTATTCCTCGAAAACATTTCAAGGTAATCCAGAAGGTCTGCTCCTTCCTTTATGTACGAGGAAACTATTGGGTCCTCAAAATTTATTATAATGGAACGAGGTTCTATCTTCTGTTCTCTTACTAAAAGGATGGAAAATTTGCTCTTTCCGCATCTTCGTATCCCCAGAATGATTAGCGCCATTTTGTTTTTCATGAGGACTATCGCGCGTTCTACATCCTCTCGCTCAATCAGCCCTTCTTTAAGATTCCCCCAAAGATTCCATCTCAACAAAGCGTCTGTGATTTTTTCATAAGCTTCGATTTCCATATTTTTATATCGTCCACTATACTTTTAAACCTTCTGGTACTATCAGCCGATTTTGTACAAAAACGTTTGATAGCATCAGCCGATTTAGACCATAAAAGACCATAAAAATATACCTTTATAAGCACAATGGCACACAATATACATATGGCAAACTGCGAAAAGAAGTTCGTCGTACGGGATATAAAAGTCATAGAGCTACCTCGTGGATCCCATAAAGCCATTGGCAGAGCCTTGGGCGAGGGGCTTCGTGAAGAAATAAGCCGCTCCTTAAACATATATTTTGATGCTAACAAAAACGAAAAAGGAAAAACAGCGGAATTCCAAAGCCTTTTGCGTATTGCAAAGAAGGAGTTTCCTGCTTTTGTTGAAGAAGCCGAAGGAATTGCAGAAGGTTCGAACCAGCCGCTTGAGTTAATACTACGATTTAGTTTTGAGGAAGAGCTGGTGCCGGGAGAGCACTGCACCTCTGTTGCGATAAAGAAGAAGGGAAAAATTCTTTATGGCCATAATGAAAACTGGGATCTTTCCCTCGACCTTTATGTCGCAAAGGTCAAGCCAGATGGCAAGCCAGCATTTCTGAGTGTTGGCTATGCAGGTCAGTTTCCTATCATGGGGTTGAATGAAGAGGGCGTTGCCTTCTCAGGGAATTCTGTAGAAACAACGATATGCTACACCGGTTTGCCGAAAACCTATCTTTTGCGCTCTTTCCTGGAAACAAGAAATATCAAGGATGCAATTTCACGTGTATCTAATGCGAAAACAGGAAGGTCGATAGGCAATATTTCAATAATTGCGTCTGCTAAGGAAAGCAGGATGGTGCAGTTGGAATGGTCTCCAGAAAGAGTTGATTCTTTAGAATCAGATTCATTCCTTACGGCAACAAATTATTTCAAATCAGGAAAAATGCAGGAATACCAACATTGGGATAAAGCAGATGTAAAATTCTTACTGAAGAGACTCGGAAGACTGGACGAGCTGGCAAAATCGGTCAATAATCTTTCGCTTGATTCAATGAAGAAAATCCTGCGCGACCACTTCAATAAGCCGGAATCAATATGCAAGCACGAAAAAGGGGATGGCACAAATACGATTGGCTCCCTTATCATGGAGCCGGCAAAAGGCAAACTCCATTTTGCTTATGGTAAGCCATGCGAAACCGAATATACTGAGTATAAACTTTAATTACTTTTGGAAGTACTAGTTCATTATGTCTGAGGAGGAACTCCTTATAGATTATCTTGAAAAGGCTGCCGAATATCTATCTGAAAGGGAGAGGAAACTAAGGGAGCTCACTAAGCAGTATAACGAGATATACGATAAACAACTTAAGGAGGAGATAGAAGAAGTCCGTAGAGAGATACAAAGAAAGAGAGCAGAGATTGTCGAAAGGCTCTATGAAAATGTAGACGAATTAAGGCATCTGAAAAAATATTTTCCTGAGCTTCTTGAAGTTTTTAAAGAATACGAAGGCATCGGCAAGATGATAAGAAAAAAATCCTTTCTTTTTGAGAATGCGAAGCCATTAAGCGAGAGGGAGGCGGCAGAGAAGATTAGCATGATAATAGCCGAGAGGAGGCAGTTGCGAGATGCAAAAAAATTTCTCGAAAAATGGACTGGAACAATAAACGGAAAACAGCTTGGTGCTACCTACCCCATACTAAAGGATGCGATAAAAGGAGACGTGGAAAAAGAGGAGGCGATGGAAATAATAAACGGAATGAACAGAGAGCGCAGGAAGGCAGGATGGTTAATACTATTAAACAGCCCACTGATAAACGGAGTGTTGCAGAGATTGATAGAAAGAAAAAAGATCCTCGAATTTGTCCTCGCAGAAAAGCAAAAGAAATACGAGGAAGCAAAGGGACGCGGAACAGCCGCAGAATACAATGCAAAAAAGGCACTCGAAGATGCGGAGAATAAGGTAAACAAGATAAACAGAATGATAAAGCACATTCTTCTAACAAATCCAGATCTCGTTTCTGCGCTTAAGAAAGGAGGGGGCTGGTTGAAAACAAAAGAGAGTCAGCTCGAAAAGATAGCAAGGGAGATACCAATAAAAAGAGTAAGAGAGAAGACATGGCTCGAGCTTATGAGAAAAAGAGTTTCTAGCTAAGAGTTTCAAGCTCCTTTTCTATCTTTCTTTTAGTGTCTTCATCCGTTTCAGGCAGGTAGTTTATGAATTCATCGAAGAAATTTTTTAGAAGTCGTTTTGTTCTTTTTTTATCTATCTGGTAAGCCTTCTTGATATAAATCTCGCTCTGCGGATCATCGATAAGGAGATAGCATATCGCTAGAAAGAAATTTCCCTCAAGATGATTCGGTTCTATTTTAAGAAGTTCATTGAATGCTTCTATTGCTTCGTTTATTTCAAATATCTCCATATGAGCCATTCCCTTAAGCTGAAGATATTCTGGTTTTTTATTTATGGCAATTGCTCTTTCTAGGTATTCGTGAACATTTTCGTAGTTCTTTAATTTAAGCGCAAGGATAGCAAGCAGATACCACAATTGGTCGTTTTCCCTGTCGTGCATAACAAGTTTATTAAGCACTCTCTTTGCTTCATTATACCTGCCAGAAGCTATCAGCGCCCTCGCATTTTCTAGCTCTCCCATGAAAATAATAGCCAAAGGTAGATTTATAAATAGTTTTATCCATATTATATTACCAAAAATGGAAAAAAGTGGTAAGATGGCAGACAGGGTAACTGTAAAGAAACCAGAAGAAATAAAAGAAATCGAAGAGAAAATCGAGTTGCCAACGAAAGTAGAAAAACAGCTGCACAGCTCACATGATACTTTCAAAACGATGAGCGATAATATGGGAAAATCAAAGCATACTTATTATACAACGGCTCATGAAGCCGACCTTTCTGTCAAGATTGCTCAAAATATTGAGAATCTCCAGCCAGGTTTTCCGAATAGATATCTTGCCACCATTCGTTTTCTCAAGGAAAGCACTTAAATAGTTATTGTTAAAATCTTTTTTATGTCCGATGACGAAGAGACCATAGTCGGCGCAATACGCATGACACCAGAACCCTCAAGGGCTGTTTTTGCGGTAGAAACTGCAACAAACTTCCTAGAGACTGCAAGAGCAGAGCTGAAAAGAGGGCAGTATGAGGATGCATATGAAGATGGGAAGAATGCAATAAGAATGGCAGTTGCTGCGATGATGTACAACGATGGCTATGTCGCAAAAACTCAGGAAGGCGCCTTTGAATACATAGAAAAAAAGCACGGAAAACCAGAACTAGTTGAAGAATGGAGAAGAATAGAAATTAATGCCCCTTCAAACAGAGGGGTAATAGAAAAAATCGCCCAGTTTTTTGGTTTTAAAAAACCAGATGAATTTAAGGAGGAAGCAATCAAGACTCTCTTGGTAGCAGAAATATTTGTTGAGTCGGCCGTCGCGCTTGTCCTTTCTGGTGTTTCGCCAACCTGGGAGACTACTGAGAAAACAGAATGAGGGAGACGATGGACATTGATAAGAAGGAGCTAAGAAAAAAATTCTCTGAAGATTGGAAAAAGCATTACCTCTTAGACAGTCTTGTTAAAAGGGGATTCAAAAGGCAGAAATGCTCCAAGTGCGGAAGGATGTTTTGGAGTATAAATACGCGAGAGCTCTGCGGCGACGCCGGATGCATAGGTTTTCAGTTCATAGGAAATACCCCTGTCAAAAAGAAACTTGGCTATATAGAGACATGGAAGCTTATAGAGAAATATTTTACCTCTCATGGGCACGGGTATGTGAAGCCATATCCAACTGTCGCGCGATGGAGGGATGATCTTTATTTTACTATAGCGAGCATAAACGATTTTCAGCCATACGTAGTAAATGGAGAACTCGACCCGCCATATAACCCGCTTATTGTTCCTCAACCATGCATAAGATTTCCAGACCTTGCCAACGTTGGCGTAACCGGTTCCCATTACACCAACTTTGTTATGATTGGACAGCACGCATTCAATACAAAAAAGACAGGATTGTTCTATTGGAAGGATGAAGCGATAGAGCACGACCTAAATTATCTTAAGATATTAGGTATACCTGAAGAGGAAATCATTTTTCAAGAAGATGTTTGGGCTGGAGGAGGGAATTTCGGCCCTTCCATGGAATATTTTGTCCGCGGCTTGGAGCTCGGAAACTGTGTCTTCATGCAATATGAGGTTACCCCATCCGGTCCTAGAGAACTAAAAACAAAAGTTATCGATATGGGCGCGGGCCTGAGCAGGTTGGCGTGGATAACCTCTGGAGACGTGATGAGTTATGATGTCGTCTTTGGCGACGTTATAAAAAAAATGAAAAAGGCGGCGGGGGTTGAGGTAGACCCAGAGCTTCTTCTCAAATTTTCCAAAATAGCAGGGAGTTTGAATATAGACGAGGTTAAGGACATCGAACTCGAGAGAGAACGTGTCGCAAGACTTCTTGGACTGGAAAAAGAAACCCTTTTTAAAACGCTTGAACCGCTCCAAGCGCTTTACGCAAGCGCAGACCATCTCTGCACAATACTCTTCACAGTAACAGATGGAATGCTACCCAGCAATTCCGGAGGCGGGTATAACCTTCGACTCATCTTGCGAAGGGTTTTCGGATTTTCCGAGAGGTATAAATTTGATATAAACTATGAGGAGATAGTAAAAGGACATGCAAAGCATCTGGAGTATCTCTTTCCTCATTTAAAAGAAGGAACAGACACGTGCATAGATGTTATAGAGGAAGAGAGAAAGAAATACATCGCCACAAAGGAAAAGGCAAGGAGCATTGTTTCGAACATTATAAGAAAGGCAAAGAAGGATGTGAGCGGGATAAGCAATAAAGAAAGAGAATCGGAGGGCGTAATAGAAAGCGACGAGCTCATTCTCCTATACAAAAGCCACGGCGTTCCTCCCGAATACGTCATGGAGATTGCAAAAGAAAACGGAGTAGCCGTTAAGCTACCAGGAAATTTCTATGACCTTGTAAGGGAAGGGGAGGGGAAGGCGCGCAAGGAAGAAGAAAAGAAGAAGGTGCTCGTAGCAGAGCTACCTAACATTCCAAAGACAGAGACGCTTTATTACGAACAGGAGGGTAAATTCAAAGCCAAGATATTAGATATAGTGAAGGAGAGGTATATTGTGCTTGACAGGACGGCGTTCTATCCAGAAGGTGGAGGGCAGGTCGCCGATACCGGGGTTATAGCCGGAGTGCCGGTCCTCTATGTCTTAAAGGCAGCTGGCATTATCCTCCATGAAGTAAAGGATCCGTCTAAGCTTAAGAAAGGAATGGAGGTAGATTGTGAGGTCGATATAGAGAGAAGAAAAACAATAACCAGGCACCACACTGCAGTTCACCTCCTTAACGCAGCATGCAGAGAGGTTCTTGGTAAGCACGTTTGGCAGGCAGGTTCTTATAAAGACGAACACAAGGGGCAGCTTGATGTTACGCATTATAAGAGAATAACTAACGAGGAGCTTGAGAGGATAGAAAGAAAAGCAAACGAGTATATAATGAAGGATCTTCCAATAAGGATTGAGGTGCTACCCAGGAATAAAGCTGAGGAGAAATACGGCTTTAGGCTCTACCAGGGGGGTGCAGTTCCAGGAAAAGAACTGCGTATTGTAAGTATAGGGAATATAGACCACGAGGCATGTGGAGGAACCCACCATATGATAAAGAGCACAGGCGAGATAGGTTTAATTAAAATAGTAAAAAGAGAAAGCGTTCAAGACGGAGTTGAGCGGCTTACTATAAAGGCAGGAATGACAGCGGTTGAGTATATTCAAGAGAGGGAAAGAATAATAAGAGAGGCGGCGGATGTGCTCAGCGTCTCCGATACGGAGCTAGTAAGAAGCACGGAAAGATTCTTTAACGAATGGAAGCAGCAGAGGAAAAAGATAGAAGAACTAAGAGAGGAGGTTATGGCTTCCGAAGCAAGGAGCATAGCTAATGAATGCAAGAGTGGAAGACCAATTATCAAGATAATAGACGTTGACGTTCAACTTCTCAGAAAGCTCGCGCAAAGGCTTTCGACAGAAAAAAATTGCGCTGCATGCGTGATGAATAAGGAAGGAGATGTTGTTTGCGTCTCCAGCCCAGACAGCAATTATAGCGCAAAGGAAATGATGACAAAGGCGTTAAATGCCTTAGGGGGAAATGGTGGGGGGAGCGATAGGATAGCAGCAGGAAGAGTAAAGAAGGTAGCGATCTTCGAATTATAACAAACTCGGTTTTTTTAAGAATTCGAATTTTTTTGGATTGCTGTATAATTCTATAAGAATATCATTGCACTTGAAATTATACATACTGTTGAGTTCGTTTGCGCTTATCCTCTTGTTTTTCGCTATAAAATAATTCGTGTTATGGATAAGTTCTCCATTTTCTGAATAGTAGTACGCAGCACCGCGGTTCTCCTTGAAAACCGCATAATCTGATTCGAATTCATCTGCAACTACATTTCCAAGTAGAAGATTTTCACTCCCGGCGTTTATTGAAACATGGCAATAATTTGGCGGAATCAGTAGAACATCTCCTTTTTTTGCGTCAACTATAATCACGTCTACTCCCATTCCAGAAGATTCTGTTTGAAGAATAAAAACCGCCCTTCCGATAAGCACCTGATAGACCTCTGGATAGGAAAGATTCTTTTCAGCGATTGGATGGCAATGTCCGTACGTCTTCGCGCATTCGCCCGCAATCCTCCTATCTGGAATGAGTGTATTATCGTAGCGAATGCCGTTGGTTTTGAATACATCCCTAAAGACATAATACATCTCAAGATCGCCGTGTTCTGATATATCTATGTCGTTCATCATAACATCTTTCAGTTCGGAAAGTTTTCTCGTAGAGCGCGTTTGCTCTTTTCCGTTAACAAAAAGCCTCGACCCTATCAATTCTATTCTTAGCGGAGTTTCATAGATACGTTGCATTCTCGACTGCCCCCTTGAGTTTATTCAATTCTATTCTCCTTTCCATAGGTTTTTTAGCTACAATCTTCTGCTTCTCTAATTTGCTCAAAAAGAATTTCAGGAATATTATAAATTCCTTGTTTTTTATATCGTAGGTCTCGTAATCGTTTTCAAGTTTTTCTATCGTTTTTATACTGCCAACTAGAAAGGAGAGTTCGACATGCTCAGAGTTATCCATATTATTCATGAAAAGGCGTAGTATCTCCCTTACAATCCCTATTCTCTTTCTAAGCTTTTTCGTTTCTTTTCTTCCATCCAAGCCGGTATTAAGAGACAGCATCAGATGAGCAAGGGATTGCCAATCTTCCTTTGTGATATTCATGAGTACAACTGATTCCTTCATAGCCCGATACTTCTCCAAAGATGTTTTAAATCATTTGTAATCATCTATATATTTTGTTTTTTCTGCGGTTGGTTTGACCGACGATTCGGTCAAAGCCCTCGTCATTCACTAACGTTCATGCCGAGGTTGAAGTGACATGCGCTTGCTGTCACTGCCCTCGTCATTTTGCCGAGGTCGCATAAAGCCTTTAGGAAAGGTGTGGAATCAGGTAGTGCGTCGGTCTCGAACTCCTTAGAGTTCGGTGAACTTGGGAACATCGTTCTCATGGTCTAGAAAACCGATCCCTCTGGGATTGCAGGTTCGAATCCTGCCCTCGGCGACTAGACAAAAGATTCAGTGCAGGGGTAGCAAAGCCTGGTCAAATGCGCAGGACTTAAGAACACATTAAGAAATCCTGTGACTTAGTGTCTTCACCGGTTCAAATCCGGTCCCCTGCAATTCTTTCTTTTCACTTTTTACCACAACATTTATAAACACTTGCATGCATAATTAATAACATGGCAACATTAAAATTTAAATCTGTAAAAGAGTTTGAAAATGCGGATAAAAATGTTGCAGCAGCAAAAGCGTTCAGAAGTTCTCAATGCGGGCAGGATGAAATGAGAAAAAAAGATCTTGTGTACTGGCCCTCAAGAACAGCTTTCGATTGTCAGGTTGTAGAAGTCGGCGTTCCTTTTTATAGAAAGGGCGAATGGATAGTTTTAGTGAGAAGAGAAAGCGGCGCGCTTAAGTCCATTCCTCTACCACTCGGTCCGGGAAGCTTCCGTCAGAAGGAGAAAGAGTAATCAGACGACTGAAATCTACCACGCCAGCAAATGAGCCGAGGGGATGGAAGCAAACAAGAAATCAACATGTGACATCCTCCACGCCTTATTTAGAAGCGCGCGGTTGCTGGATCGTGCATTATGGAAGGCCACAGACCTTCCGACCTTTTCTGTCCAGCTTTGGGGCGTAGTCACCGACGCCCTGTCTCCGAAGATATACTCCAGAGACCTGCTGCTTATATTCGCAGCGTTTAAACCCAAACTTATCCATACAGTCACGGACTGTATTTCATCGTAGAGAATATCACAGTAAAAACTTTTAAAAGGAATGCCCCGCACAACGAATCTTGATAGTAAGCAGCGCTACCATCCGCAAGCTAAAGCAAGCGGATTTCTCGCGCTGCTGGGACCAACATTTAAAAATTTTGTTTTGTATATTATAAATCATCTATTTAATTCAGCAAATTTTATGCGTTTAAATCGAAAGGTTAATCGCGTGAATCGCGCTGAACGGAAATTTTGAAATGCTCGAGAAAGATGCAATAAGGAAAATGTAATGGGTGATGATATGGCAAAACAGGTAGGAGGAGAACAGGTTTACGTGCTCCCTGAAGGAGCGCAGAGGATTTTGGGTAGGGATGCGATGAGGATAAACATCGCAATAGGATATGCGGTGGCGAATATTGTTAAAACTACCCTTGGTCCGAAAGGGATGGACAAGATGCTTGTAAGCGACCTTGGCGACATAGTGATAACAAACGATGGCGCTACCATCCTGGAGGAAATGAATGTCGACCATCCTGCAGCGAAGCTCATGGTTGAGGTTGCAAAAACGCAGGATAAGGAAGTAGGCGATGGAACGACAACCTCTGTCGTGATAGGAGGAAACCTCCTTAAGAATGCAGGGACTCTACTCGAACAGGGAATCCACCCGACAACGATTATCAAGGGATACGAGATGGCGGAGCAGGAGGCCGGGAAGATACTCGATGCAATAGCTAGGGACGTTACTCCAGATGATACAAAAACCCTGAATAAGATAGCCTTGATTTCCATGGGCTCAAAGGGGATAGGAAGCGAGGAGGAGAAAAAGAAGATAGCCGAAATCGTCGTGACTGCCTTAAGACAAGTAGCACAGAAAAGGGACGGTAAGTACGTCGTGGATTCAGACTTCATCCAGATAGAGAAAAAGGCAGGCGGGGAGGTCATGGACACAGAGCTCATAAACGGAATAGTCGTTGATAAGGAGGTAGTTCATGCAGGGATGCCAAAGATGGTGAAGGGAGCGAAGATAGCGCTTTTAGACGCGGCGCTCGAAATCGAAAAGACAGAAACAGATGCGAAGATAGAGATAACATCACCGGAGCAGATGGAAAGCTTCTTAAGACAGGAAGAGAAGATGCTAAAGGAGATGGTTGACAATATACAGAAATCTGGTGCTACTGTTGTTTTCTGCCAGAAGGGAATAGACGACGTTGCCCAGCACTATCTCGCAAAGGCAAAGATAATGGCAGTAAGGCGCGTGAAGAAGAGCGATATGGAAAAGTTGGCAAGAGCGACCGGTGCGAAGATAGCCTCAAGCCTTGACGACCTAACCGAAAACGACCTCGGTTACGCTGGTCTTGTGGAGGAGAGGAAGATAGCGGGAGAGGCGATGGTGTTTGTTAGGGAGTGCAAGGACCCAAAGAGCGTTTCCATATTCGTTCGCGGTGGAACAGAACACGTTGTGAGCGAGGTAGAGAGGGCTGTCAAGGATGCAATAGGTGCTGTTGGTGCAACCATAGAATACGGGAAATATGTAATAGGAGGAGGATGCGCAGAGATGGCGATAAGCACAGCTCTTCAAGACTACGCAGTAAAGATAGGGGGAAGGGAGCAACTCGCTATACAGGGATTTGCAGAGGCTCTAGAAGCCATCCCAAAGGCGCTGGCTGAAAATGCAGGAATGGATGCGATAGATTCTATAGTAACGCTCAGGAATAAGCATAAGGGAGTGAAGGGAGGAAGCACGTACGGAGTAGACGTCGTTCGTGGTAAGATAGACGACATGGAAACACTTGGAGTACTAGAGCCAGCAAAGGTTAAGAAACAGGCGATAAGCTCTGCGACAGAAACCGCAAGACTCATATTAAGGATAGATGATATAATAAGTTCGAAAGGAAAGTCTGGCGGAATGCCTCCTGGAGGGGGAGGAGGACAAGGCGGAGCTGGAGAAATGGGAATGGATTAGCTCCTAATCCATTTGTTTTTTTCTTTGTTTTTCTAATACCTAAACCTCTACTCCCATGTTTTATGTTTTTACGCAAGAGTTGATAATATGCCCATGAATAGAATAAGAAAAAAGCAGGGTGCGAGCAAGCAGGACGCGGACAGAGATCCTGAAAAAGTGCTCAAAGAAAATATCAAAAGAGCGCTAAAGAAATACTCCAGCCTGCCGGCTGTCGAAAGGGCTCTTAAGGCTGTTGAGAAGGGAGACAAGGTGACATCCTCCACGCTCTAAAGAGCGTGGCTTCCAAACATTTAGAAGCGCACGGTTGCTGGATCGTGCACATGAGAAGGAATATCCTTCCCGGATTTTTCTGTCCAGCTTAGGGGCACAGTCACCGATGCCCTGTCTCCGAAGATATACTCCAGAGACCTGCTGCCTATATTCGCAGCATTTAAACCTAAGCTTGATGCAAATTGCCATGCCAGGTTTTACGTCTGCATCAGACAACCTCATACCTGTATCCATACAGTCACGGACTGTATTTCATCGACAATATCACAGTAAAAATTTTTAAAGGAATGCTCCGCACAACTAATCTTGATAGTAAGCAGCGCTACCATCCACAAGCTAAAGCAAGCGGATTTCTCGCGCTGCTGGGATTAAGTAATGGGTGGATTGCGTTCGATGATCCTGCAAGCTTTAAAGAAAATTCGCATCTTCTCTCCCTCATGTTTGCTTTGGGCAGATTGCAATTGGCAGTCGAATTAAACAAGATTTGCACAGGAATATCCACGATAGACGAAGAGCAATTGAACGAGGTTATAATAACGTTCGAAAAGTTGCTAGAAAATCAAGAAAGAACAGATATCGATAGAAAGGCATTTGCTGAAAAGGTTAGAGTATCTTTACAAATCAGGGCTTACAAATTCTTCTTAATCAATTCGACTAGCTCTGCTCTTTTTCTTTCCAGTTTGTCTTTATCTTTGTATTCCATTGTTAAACGTATGAGGGGTTCTGTTCCGGATGGCCTGATGAGAAACCAACCATCATCTTCGTCAACGCGTACTCCGTCCTCTTCGTTTATTCTTCCCTCTGTCCTTAGCTGTGCTTTTATTCTTTTTATAGTCCCATTTCTATCTTGAGCATGAAACTTATCACGATAGATCGGATATGTTTTATATTTTTTCTTAAGTTCTGAGAATCTTCCTTTCTCCAAGTATATTTCAAGAAATTTTGCCGCTGATAAAACCCCATCCGGTACATGAACCCCGTTTTGATAGATGTATTCACCGCACGGCTCGCCGCCGAAGATAGCGTTATACCGCTCTAATGCCTCTCCAACATAAGAACTGCCAACAGGAGTTACGATTAACTCCCCTCCGCTCTTTTCAACTGCCTCTCTAACAATTAAGGAGGATTCTATCGTAGAAACAATTCTTTTATTTCTGGTTCTTTCCAACTCGTGTTCAATCATTATAGAAAGTTGAACATCAAACGGTACAATCTCTCCATGTTCGTCTATTATAACACATCTATCAGCATCGCCATCATGTGCGATTCCAAAATCAGCTCCGCTTTCAATCACCTTTTTAGAAAGTCCTTCGAGATTTTTTGCGTTTGGTTCGGAAGGTCTTGAAAAGCCCTCGATAGAGTCGTTTATGCTTATCACATCGCAACCGAATTCGCGAAAGAGTTGCGGCGTAATTACAACACCAGCCCCGTTCGAATCTATAACAACACGCACCCTCTTGTTTTTTTGGATATTCACAAGCGATTTGACGGAATCCTTATGTTTTGCTATAAATGAATCATCTTTTATTAGGCGCCCAATTTTATTCCAATCAGCGAGCCTTGTTTCGCAGCGTCTGTACCTTTCTTCAATTTCCCTTTCAGCATTTCTTCCGATTTCGATACCATCCTTAAAAAACTTCAGACCGTTATACTGCGGTGGGTTATGCGAGGCGGTTATCATTATCCCTTTTATTCTTCTTATTTTTGTAGCAAATGCAACCGTTGGTGTTGGGGCTATACCGATGTCTATTCCGTCCATACCTGCAGAAGTTATTCCGGCAAAGATGGCATGCGCAATCGGCTTACCTGTTTTTCGTATATCCCTTCCTACAGCAACCACATTGTCGGCAAAGATGTTAGAAACGAGTAGTGCGAGTTTTTCATCGAGTTCGCTGCCATAAAGACCCCTAATACCAGAAGTTCCGAACATGAGAGAAAAAATCGAGCGAAACCTATTTATTATTATTTATCGGTATAGAGTTCAATCTGAGGTGATGCTTTGGCAGCAATAGATGATGTTTTGAAATATATCGCAACGAATGAGATTAGATGGATCGACCTTCAATTCCTTGGTATAGATGGAACGTTGCACAGGATGAGTATTTCAAATAGAAAGATAGAAGAGGACACATTTGGGAGGGGAGTTCACATAGGAGAATTGGAAGAAATTTTCGGAAAAAGTGCGCAAGGAGAACCAGTCCTTCTTCCAGACCCGGACACACTTGCTAGGTTGCCATGGGAACCGGCAAGCGTGAGGTTCATCTGCGATATTGTCGCTATGCCGTCGAACGAGAGATTCCTTAAGGATTCTAGATATGTAGCTGAGAGGATGGAAACAAACCTAAACGCGGCAGGAGTATCATATTCAAAAATCGGTGCAGAGGTAGACTGTTATATCTTTGATACCGTAACAGTTGACCGAACAGCGCCGGGAAGGGGAGTTGGTGCTCTTATCGATTCCAGAGAATCATCTTGGGGACCATCTCCGCTTTCGAATATAAAGAATGGTGCATATGTTGCCCAACCGTTCGATTCTCTTTATTCTGCGAGGTGCCAGGCAGCCGAAACACTCGAAGATAGTTTTGGGGTAATGATAGACGGGCATAGGCACGGAAAATCCCCGACAGCACAGCAGACATTCGAGCTCGCTGAAAGAGGGTTGAAATCCGCAGCAGATGGGTTTATAACATTCAAATTCGTGCTACGAAATCTTGCTGCCGCTGTGAACGCAACCTGCACCTTTATGCCATATCCTGTCGAAGGAGAGAGAGGAAACTCGCTAAAAATAGCAACAAGCCTTTGGAAGACTGCAGATAATAACCTATTCTATGACGCAAAGGATTCATACGCGCAGATAAGCCAGGCCGCTAGATACTACATAGGCGGATTACTTGAGCATGCGCCAGCCCTTTCGTTATTCACAGCGCCTTTGCCAAACTCTTACAAGAAAATGGCCGCTAATCCAAATATTGTAGGTTGGAGCGCAAAAGAAAAGGACGCGCTTGTATACATACCATACGCAAAGAAAAACATAAAAGAAACAAAAAGAGTGATATATACCGGCGCTGACCCATCAGTTAATCCATATCTTGCTTACGCCGCCGTTGCCGCAGCCGGTCTGGATGGAATGAAAAATAAGATAGACCCGGGAGATCCTATCGAAGAGGAAAGAGAAGGAAAGAAGAAGAGGGAAACAAAGGAACTTCCAACAAATCTCTACGAAGCAATAGAGGCTCTTGAGAGTGATATCAAATTTATAAAAGGAGTAATACCCGCAGAGTTGCTTGAGGATTATCTGGACCTTAAACTAAGACAGTACAAGGAGGACAGAAAGGCAATAAGCATGCAAGACCATAAGAATTATTATAATGCATGAAGTTCTCTCTCAGCTTCGTGCCTTTCCCATGGATAGATGAGCCATGCTGTAGTAACCGCAGCAAAATAATCAGGCTTCAGGATGGACTGCGGCTTAAAATGGATAGTTGCTATCTTCACATCCTTTGCGCCTTTTCTTAATATGTACTCCCTAGCAGCGATGAGGCTCTTTCCTGTGTCAGCCACATCATCAACTATAAGAACCTTCTTTCCAGCCACGTTCACCGGCATTTCATGAACTATTTCAGGAAAATTTTTTGTTTCTCCTATCTTCTCGTAGAACTTTATGCCTAATATCCCTATCGCGTCTATTCCAAGGATGTCTGAAAGTATTCGCACTGGGACAAGCCCTCCCCTAGAAATTCCAATCAGAACATCTGGGTGGTATCCCTCTATCTTCTGCCCAAGTTCCTCACAAAGCCTTGCAACCTCCTCCCAAGATATCTTAAGAAATTCCATGTTTTATTTCCACCTTTCAAGCGACCTTCTTCTTTGCCTCTATTATTTCTCCTATTCTTTTTTCTATCTCATTAACTAACTTTTCTAGATCCGCTTTGTCTTTTTTTGTTAGCGCTCCTGCTTCAAGCAATTGAGCATATCCTTTCAAACGAGTCGAATATTCTTTTTCAAGTCCGTACTCTTTGCAATGATATAGATAAACATCTATTTTCTCTTTTATTTTCTCCTCTTCTATCTCCTTTCTAGACTTTGGTTTCTCAGCAGACACAACAAGAGTAAAATCCATCTCTTTGACCTTCGTAGGAACCTTATGCGTGTAATACTCTTTCTTCTCGTTTTCAGAAAATGTTGACAGATATCTTCTGGCAGCATATTTTATTTGCTTTTCATCAAGTTTTTTCAAATCCGTTCCTCTAAGAACGATATTTTCAGGATTTCTTATCTGGTCTAGGGTCTCTGTACGGGTTTGCGGTTTCTCATTGTTTGAGAGTACGATAATGGAATAATCCCCCAAATTTATTCTATACGCATGCTTCATCCCATAAGTTGCAGCAATCTCATCCAATATGTCCTTTTTCAGTGTTACGGCCATAAAAATCATAATAATTATCGCACAAACAATTTAAATCTCTTCGGCATAAGAAGGAGAACGACGGGCTCGTAGCTCAGCTTGGATAGAGCGGCGCTCTCCTACCGAACCGCGGGAAACCCGAGGTTTCCCAGTTTGATGTTCCTCTGACCCCTTCCCTTCGATCGGGTCTGAAGAGAGAGGCGAAGGTCGAGGGTTCAAATCCCTCCGGGCCCGTTTGCGTGCTGAATTTTAATCTTTTCTAATTCATATAAATCATGGAAAAAATTCCAATTGCTGTTCTTGCATCGGGTCGCGGTAGCAATTTCCTTGCGATAATAGAAGCGATAAAACGAGGGGAGTGCGCGGCAGAAGTGAAGGTTCTGATTACGGATAACCCTGCAGCAAGGGCGATAGATATCGCAAGGGCAAACAACATTCCCGTAGAGATAATAGACAGGAAGAAATTTCAGGACCGCGAAAGATTCGACCTCGAGATTAAAAATGCACTGGACAGGTATCACGTTCAACTCGTAGTCCTTGCAGGATACATGCGCATAATCGTTTCAAAAGAACTTCTCGACGCATATAAGTACAGAATAATAAATATTCATCCATCTCTCCTTCCCGCCTTCAAAGGAAGCACGCACGCCCAGCAGGATGCATTCGATTATGGTTGCAAGGTAAGCGGGCTAACGATTCATTTTGTAACAGACGATGTCGACGGCGGTCCGATTATTTATCAAGAAGCAGTTGATATAAGCGACTGCAGGACTGGAGATGAAGTTGCAGAGAAAATTCTGAAGCACGAGCATAGGGCGTATGCAAGGGTTATCGATTCGTTTGCAAAGGGAAGATATGAAGTGCATGGAAGGCGAACTGTTTTCATCCTGACGAAGCGTGCCTAAGAAAAATGAACGGGGGAGGATCAGAATAAACGGTAAAAATGAGGAGGGGTGTCCCCCTCCGCGTTTTTCCGAAGAATAACCTTATCGACTGACGAAGCGTGCCTAAGACCCACTAAGTCCGCTTCGTCGCTCCGTATAGCAGAAGAAAAAAAGTAAAACCTGAGTACAGAAGAAAAACCTTATCGACTGACGAAGCGTGCCTAAGACCCACTAAGTCCGCTTCGTCGCTCCGTATAGCAGAAGAAAAAAAGTAAAACCTGAGTACAGAAGAAAAACCTTATCAACTGACGAAGCGAGCATAAGACCCACTAAGTCCGCTTCGTCGCTCCGTATAGCAGAAGAAAAAAAGTAAAACCTGAGTACAGAAGAAAAACCTAAGCAACAGAACGTAGGAATATTTATAAAGTTTCAACTGCAATTGCATAATATCTAATATTCGACCAGGTGATATGTATGGTGAAATATCTAGTGGCGAGACAACTTTCAGGAAGAAAAGTAATTACAAACGAGGGAGAAGATTTCGGAAGGCTTATCGACCTCAATGTTAATGAGGTAACAGGTAAGATAGAAAGCCTCGTCATCGAGCCAAACCCAGATAACGAGATGGCAGAGCGGCTTAGGAAGGAGGACGGCACCGTTCAAATCCCTTACGAGAGTGTCCTCGCAGTAGGAGACTACGTGATTGTAGATAAAAGAAACATAAATTATTGATTCTTCTTATGGAATCATATATAGCGGGCATCGATGAGGCTGGCAGAGATCTTTAGGAATAACTGCAGGCAGCGTCATCGGTCCTTTAGTCATATGTTGCGCTTATTGCAAGCGGGAGCATGAAAAAAGACTTAACCAACTCTGCAAAAAGGATTCGAAACAACTGAGCAGCAAGCAGAGAGAATTGATATTCAATGAGCTTAAAAAATTCTGCGAGTTCAAATGGATAGAGGTAAGTGCCGCAGATCTCAACGAGCTTATGCTAAGAATGTCTCTCAACGATATAGAAGCAAAGATCATAGCTGCTCTTGGTTCAAAGTTGAAGAATGCAGACTTAATGATAGATATGCCAGATCGCTACGGAAGGACTTTCAGAAAACGGATGGAAAGATTCAATTGTACGAGATTCGAAGCGGAGCATAAGGCCGATGAAAAATATCCAATAGTAGCTGCTGCTTCCATATGCGCAAAAATCATGCGCGATGAGAAGATAGAGAAGATAAAGGCACAGACAGGTATAGATTTTGGAAGTGGTTATCCAAGCGATGAGCGAACAAGGGATGCTCTGAAAAACAGAGAGATGTTTTCTAAACTAAGACCATTTATACGGATGAGGTGGAAAACGCTCGAAACCGTGAAACAGAGAAAGCTTTTCGAGGAGTAGCTATGGCAAAGGTGACTGTTGTAAACGATAATGTAACCTTCGAAGTTCCAGATGGCGAACTTCTCCTCCCGTTTTTCAAAGAAAATACATCAATGTTGTTTGGTTGCGAAAAAGGAAGATGCGGCGTCTGCATCTGCACCGTGCTCAAGGGGATGGAAAACCTAAATGAGAAATCCCAGCAGGAAATAGCTGTCCTTCACTCTAAGAACGCTTATCCTGCGCAAAGGCTTGCTTGTCTTCTTAGAATAAAAAGGGGAGAGGTCGTAATAGAATATTAGTGACTAGTTTTGCCGTATGAATGTCAAGAAATCTACGACTTTTAAGTCGTAGACCAATTGACCACCTATCCAATCAAATTTTTATCTGAGAAAAACCTCTAGGCAGGCACCTAACGTTTATATTTTTATTCTTCGAAGTTACTGCATGCGGTTAGTGAAAACACTCAGGATAAAAATAGGCAAGCTATCCAAGAAGAAAAAGCAAATTCTGCTAAAGGAGTATTCAGAATTCCAGAAAGCAGTAAAATACACAGACAATTTTATAGAGCAGAACAGGATCTATTC
>Ga0078972_1006834_pt1 | contig 26374 bp, 27 predicted proteins | sample YelNatPaOPGAMG01_FD_67568 | JGI IMG/M metagenome (GOLD analysis project Ga0078972, IMG submission 67568) | Hot spring thermophilic microbial communities from Obsidian Pool, Yellowstone National Park, USA - OP-RAMG-01 (SPADES assembly) (version 2) | ecosystem: Environmental > Aquatic > Thermal...
TTGGCATCTTGGCCATATATACATCTACATTAACTCCATTTTTCTTCAAATTGATTGCTGTAACATATCCATCACCACCATTGTTTCCGCTACCGCAAACAACAAGAACATTCTTAGGTTTAAGTGATAAAACAACATCAGCCACTGCCTTTCCTGCATTTTCCATCAATTTTTCCATGTTTAGTCCTAAGTACTCTGCATTCTTATCCAATATCCTTGCATCTATCAAGCCATACATATTTATAAGAAATAATTTCACATATTTAAAATACCTGAAACAATAAATATTATTCCAAAGACTGTTAATACTGTGAATGCTATTAAATCTAGAGCCCAGCGAGGTAATTTCATTAGATATCTATAGGATACTGCTGCAAATGCAACCAAAACCAATATGCCTGTTATAGCTCCAAATATAGCATATTGTGGAGAAAATGCACCTGAAGCGGCTATTATTAAAGTGGCCTCTGTTCCCTCAACAAGTGTAGCAAAAAACATTGGAATAATATTAACCCTATTAAAACCAACATTAAGGCTCTTTGCCACTATCTCTTCCTCTTCCTTTTTCATTTTAAGTTCGAAGTTCCCTCCTTTAAAATAGTACCTGTAAAATCCACGACCAAATCTATATGCAAAATATAATAAAATTATGCCCGCAACAATTGAAACATAATCTGATGGAAAAAGTGAAAAAATATTTTCAAGTATCAAATATAATAGGATTACAACGATTATTCCTGAGACTAAACCAGCCAAAACATTTTTCTTTCCTAACTTTTTGATTGTTGTGAGTGCTATAATTGTTACTTCACTGCCTTCAATTAAAATGGCCTTAAATGATGCGAGGAATGATAAAACCAGAAATGTTATGGAAACCATATAACGGGTAATAATTACAGTATAATAATCTTTGTTCTACTTTTTTTAATAAGTTCATTCAATAGATATTTTGAAAAAAGGAGTTTTTTAAATTTTTTATAAAAGTCCTTACCCTTCCTTGTATTAGGTTCATAAAAATTGAAACCCATTAATATGATACTTGATGCATTAAAATGATCTGCAAAAAATACTGCCCTATCACCATCAGTAAAGCCACCAAAGTTATATACGTTCCATAATGGAAATGCCTGTGTAGTACCGAACCTTTTTTCAATTTTATCCACAATTTTCAATCTCTCCATATTATCCCCATGTGCGTGTACTCCAATTATTGATCCTTTCTTTGATGCCTCTATGATTATCTCTGGTTTTGAATCTAGGTCTGTAAATACAATATCTGGAACAAATCCTATTTCAAAGATCCTTGATGTGGCATCATCTGCTGTAATAATCAACTTACCCTTTAGCATTGCAGGATCTATGGAAAAATACGGTGAATCCCCTATTATAATCACATTTTTACCTTTTATTAATTTTTCAAGTTCCTTCAACTTTATAAAATTATCCCCCAATAGTGCTGACAATATTTCTGCACTTTCCATATCCCTTCTTTCACTAAAATTAAATTCCTTAAGGATCATTTTATAATATGATTTCCATTCACTGTAATTCATCCTTCTCCCCTTCGTAAAGGAGCCTTCTCATTACTGAAGAAAATATTGAGAGTGCAAGACCCATTCCAATGATTATTAGGCTGGGGCCATTGAACGCAGGAGAAATGAAAGAGAGTAGCACTCTAATATACATAATTGCACCATAAACGAGGATGCCAAGACCTATTACCAGGGATATTCCTATTAAATATCCCCTAATCCTTCCTTTTTTGTGAAACAGTGTTTCAAAGGCTATGCCTGCTTCCCTTACAACAACAGCAAAAACTATCCATAATACTAGATTCTGGAAAAAGAGCGCAATTGCTGGAAATATTTCCTTTTCAATTGATGATGCATCAAATGAAGATATTATACCAAATATTACTATAAATATGGCTAGCAGGTCTGAAGTAATTGATATCTTTGCCTCCATAAATGCATTTTTGAACCTTCTGTATGAATTTGTAATCCTTGTCCCTACCCTGAAGCCCCTAAGAAGAAAATAAAAACCAAGGGTCAAGAGCACAAATGCAAAACCAAATGTGCCAGGATCTGGGTAATAGGAAGAGGGGAAAAAGTATTTCCAAAGTATAAGTCCAAAAACTGAAATACTATATGCTAGCAATATCAAAGCAATTGGAACCATAATTTTTCTTGCCACCTTTTCATCCCTGAGCGCCCTAACAAGAATATAATATGAAGATTCCAAACCTTTGCTCTGTTTTACAATTATCCTTTTTACATGTATAACTGGAACAATTGAGGTAATAATGGGAAGTATGAACTCATCCTCTTCCCCGTCACTAACAAGTATTGCATCCCTCGGATTCAATTTTTCTTTCACACTCAAAAGCTCCTCTCTTATTTTTTCATCACTTTTTAATCCCACTGAGATATCTCCTGTAAGTGTAACTACCTCAACTTCCTTTCCCTCATTCTTTAAAGAATCGTATATTGAAACTGCACCAAATATTGCATTGGCATCGGAGTCTTCAGGATCTGCAAGTATCAATTTATTCGCAACTCTTAAATTTTCATCTCTTCCAATAATTGGACCCTTTTCCCCAGTTTTTCTTCCTACGTCATCATCCCTATCAACACTAATTATGAGTGTAACCATTCAATTAATTGGATGCATTCTTTTTATTTTAAAATTTTGTATCTTAAGCCTGTAGAAATCCTTTAAAAAAGATTTATTATATTTTTTCTTTATTTATTTTATGAATACTGTACACAAAAAAATTTCATCATTACTTTTATTCTAAAATTGATTTTATTTATCGAGCTGATAGAGAAAAATGATAAGTTCAATGAAGGACAATCCTTGCATTCGATATACGTAAGGATGATATAATGAGGACCTTTGATATGAAATATCCTTGACCTTTACACATAAATATGGAAGCTATAATGAAATAAAAAAATTAATGAAGATTACACCAAAAAATATAAGTATTATTATCCCATGGAAGTATTTACAAAACAAAGGAGGTCTTATTATGCCAGAAAACTTAGAAAGGAGCGACGAAAACGTTGTGTATGTGGGAAAAAAGCCAACAATGAACTATGTGCTTGCGGTGGTGACACAGTTTAACAATGGAGCCAAAAATGTGGTTATAAAGGCAAGGGGTAAATCAATTAACAAGGCAGTGGATATTGCAGAGATTGTCAGAAATAGGTTTTTGAATGATCTGAAATACGAAGTAACCCTTGGAACAGAAAAGATAAAGAGTGAGGACAGGGAAAGCAACGTTTCATCCATTGAAATATTATTAAAAAGGTAAGGGGATTAATTCCCCAAAAAATATTTTTTAGGGGTGTAAAAAATGAAAAAGAAACTTTTTGATGTTGAAATAGTAAGGGAGGGGGATACTTACATTGCAAGAATCACACTGCCAAATGGTGATGTTTCAACAATAGAAAGCGATAATATAGAAGAGCTTTTGAACCATCTTAATACTGAACTAGAAGATCATTTTTCTAGAAGATGAAATTTGATCCCTTATTACTGACAAAAAGACACAATCAATATAGGAATAGTTCAATTAATCTTCTTCCAAGCGAAAATATTGTTAGTGAAAAGGTTAAATATATTCTTGGTAGTGATCTTGCTTCAAGGTATTCACTTACCCTGAATGGTGGAAATGCTTACGGGGGCACAAGATATATAGATGAAATAATAAGCAATGGAGAGAATATTATTTCCTCACTCTTTAATGTAAAATTTGCGGAAATAAGGCCACTTTCAGGTCATATTTCTGCAATGATTGCTCTACTTTCAATTGCAAATAAAAATGGAAAAATTATGGCCATTTATCCAGAAAATGGTGGCTACGATGGTTATTCCCAAGGTTATTTGCCTGACATACTTTCATTGAACTCTAGAGCAATACCCTTTGATAACAAAAGGTGGAATATAGATTATGAAGGCCTTGAGGATGCCGTTAGAGCTTATAGGCCAGATGTAATTGTATTAGGTGCAAGTTATTTCTTATTCCCCTACGATTTAAAATATATTAAGGATCTATCAGAATCTTACAATTTCAGGATTATTTATGATTCCTCCCATGTTATGGGACTTATTGCAGGTGGTGAATTTCAAAAGGATATATTCAAATTTACAGATATTGTATATGGTTCCACACATAAATCCTTTTTTGGGCCCCAGGGAGGTATATTGCTTACAAATGATGAATACCTTTATGAAAAAATTAAAGTCAATGTTGTTTGGAGGACAATGGACAATTATCATTTAAACAGGCTTGCAGCACTTGTACAGGCCTCTTTAGAAATGAAAAAATATGGTAAAGATTATGCAATTAACGTAATAAAAAATTCGAAAAGACTAGCCAAAAACCTTGATGAATATGGTTTTGGGGTAAAATCCTTTGATGGGGAATATACACAGTCCCATCAGATACTTATAAAAAATAAGGAATTATGTCATATTCTCGAAAAATCAAGGATAATTATTGATTGTGTAGGTAGAATGGGCACAAATGAAGTAACTAGACTAGGTTTTAATTTAAAGGATATTGATAAACTTTCTGAACTCATAATGCTCTCTCTTGAAAAAAATGTATCTAAGGAAGTGATTACATTCAGAAAAATGTTCAAGGTGAAGTACTGTTAAATATTCTATCAATTATGAATTTTGGATCAAATTTAATAATATCTTCATATCCCTGGCCTATTCCAAGGAAAATTATGGGTTTTTTAATTTCAAATGATAGACTAATGGCCGCCCCTCCCTTTGCATCAGCATCCACCTTACATAATATTATTGAATCAAAACCTACATTTTCATCGAATGTTTTTGCCTGATTTATAATGTCATTCCCAGCCAATGCATCTCCAACAAAGATTGTATGGTTGGGTTTAGCTACCCTCTTTATTTTTTTCATTTCCTCAATTAGGTTTTTATTTGTCTGCATTCTTCCTGCAGTATCTATAAGAACTACATGTTTTCCCTTTGATTTTGCGTGTGAAATCGCATCAAATGCAACACTTGCAGGATCACTTCCTGGCTGGTGCTTGATTAGGGTTACATTAAGTTTATTTGCATGATACTCAAGCTGTTCGATTGCACCAGCCCTAAAGGTATCTGCAGCTGCTATTACTGGTACTAAACCCATTTTTTGTATCTGTCTTGCAATCTTTGCAATCGTTGTTGTTTTTCCAGTTCCATTAATACCCAGAAACATTATTACATAGGGTTTTTCAGATTTTTCAATCTCCTCTAGGAGATCAAAATTCGAATTTGAAAGTATATTTATAAGTGTTTCTTTAATTATTTGTTCCACAACCTTTTCCGGATCTGTGCCTATTTTTATCTTTAATCCAAGCACCCTTTCCCTTATCCTTGATCTTATTTCTTCAGCAACATCGTATGCAACATCTGCCTCTAAAAGTGAGATTTCAAATTCATCCAGAATTTCATCAAGTCTTTTTTCATTTATTTTCTTACCTATTATTCCAGCGGATTCCTCAACGCTTACCTCCTCGCTTAGCTTTTTCTTAAAAATGTTGAGCTTTTCTTTAAGGATTTTGAACATTTGACCTACCCTGGTACTTGTTATATATCTCCTCAACCTTCCTCTCAATGGCAAGGTACTGTCCCTGTACCTTTTCACTTTCCTGACTGAGCTTTAAATGTAAATCTTCCATATCTTTTATCCTTGATCTAATCATCTCCAGTGCTCTATCAATGCTACTTTCTATAATTACCCCACTACCAAGAGGTATCATTGCCCTCTTTTTTTCACTCGGATTTAAATAAATATAGGTATCTGCGCCTATGTTTACAAGCAATTCCTTTTCCTCTAGCTTCAAATAATTTTCTAAGGTCACCCTTGCCCTATTGTGTTCTTCAATCTGTTCCTTTAGATATGCTATTTGAACGCTTAAATTCTCCATGTGCTTTTTTAAGATGTCTGCGGTAGCAATTAAATCCTCTAGTGTATTCTCATTCTCCATTTTCTCCACCTGCTTTCTTGTACCTATGTATTGCTCTTGGATCGGTAGCATCCTTAAGTGGTATTGAGTATGCATCCTCAATTCTAATTTCCCTTCTTTTCTTCCTGTATATACTTCCTAGGAGTGAGTAGAAATAATCCTCTGCCTCTTGCTTATTCTTCGCAGTTACCTCCTTGCTAATATGTACCCAATTTTTGCCTTCTTTGTAATTTCCTATTATTCTATAGATTTTCACTTAATCACCCCCGAAAATTTACTTTTTGATAACTTGAGTGCCTCAAGACCTGGCATCTCTTCACCAGATAAAAAGTTTATCAATGCACCGCCACCAACACTAACGTGTGTGAATTTCCTGTTAAGATCCAACTTTGCAATAACAGATATTGTATGTCCCCCTCCTGCAACCTTAAAACAATCAAGATCGGCTATTGCCCTGAATATCTCTATAGTTCCTATTGCAAATTCTTCGATCTCATAAACACCCATAGGCCCATTAAGTATTATTGCCCCAGAGTCCTTTAACATTTCTTTATATTTTGCAACTGTGCCGATTCCAATGTCCATAATTGGATCCTCCACAGGAAGTTCTGAAATTTCTACCTCATATCTATGTCCATCTTTTTTAATTGCAAGATCCTCGGGAAGTACTATCTTATCTCCGTATTTGGATAATAATTCCTTGCAAATGTTAAGAAGTTCATCCAACTCTCCAAGCTCCTTTTTAAGAAATTCCACATTTACCTTCCCTATATCGACACCCTTTGACAGTAGGAAAAGGTTTGATACAAGCCCTCCAGTAAATATTTTATCTATTATACCTTTGTTGAGAAAATTTTTAGCTACCTTTAATGAGTCATCCACCTTTGCTCCTGCAAGTATAGCATATTTTGGTCTTGTATTATCGCTAAGGAATTTTGAAAGCATCGTAATCTCTTTATCCATTAGAACCCCCGCTAAATTGGGTAAATCCTCCGCAAAACCCACCAGCGTGGTCTGTGGTCTATGTATTGCTGCAAATGCATCATTGATGAAATAGTCAAAAAGGGGTGAAAGCCTTTTTACAATGTGGGATTTCCTCTGTATTGATATTGGTTCATCTGCAAGTACCACATCCTCTGAATAGAACCTTGTATTTTCAAGGAGTATCATATCACCATCCTTCATTGACTTAATTTTTTCAATAACAAATGATTCAAAGAGTCCATCCACATACTCAACAGGTCTCCTCAATAATCTTGAAAGCACCTCTGCATGTCTTTTGGTAGTAAGGAAATCCTTTTTCCCTGGCCTTGACTGATGAGCCATTATAACTACCTTAGATTCTCCTAGCCTTTTAAGTGTATCCAGATGTGCAACAAACCTTGAGGTATCAAGTATTTCACCCGTTTCCGTATTTACCGGAGAATTAAGATCAAGTCTAACAAGCACGCGTTTCCCCTTAAGATCAAAATCATCCATGGTGAAATAATCTTTCATGAAAATGAGTATTACTTTTATTAATATAGTATTTATGCTTCATTTTAGAAAATATTTATATTGTTAGCATCGATTAGGGTTTTCTATGTTTGAAGTAAGGTTTCATGGAAGAGGTGGTCAAGGGGCAGTTACAGCAGCAAACATCCTTGCCACGGCTGCTTTTCTCGAGGGAAATGATGTACAATCCTTCCCTTTCTTCGGTGTTGAGAGGAGGGGAGCACCAGTAGAGGCATATACAAGAATAGATAATAAAAGAATAGATATTAAGATGTATATCTACAATCCTGATGCAATTGTGGTCCTAGATACATCTTTAATGGAAAAGGTGGATGTTTTAAAGGGATTAAAAAAGGGTGGATATATAATATTAAATACACAAAAGAAACCTGAGGACTTTGATTTTAAAGATTATAAGGTGGCAGTTGTAGATGCCACAGACGTGGCGGTTAATCTTGGGCTCGGGTCCAGATCCTCTCCAATAGTAAATACTGCAATACTTGGTGCATATGCGAAGGCAATAGGAAATGTTAAAATAGAAAGTATAGTTCAAGCAATAAAAAGTAATGCACCCACAAGACCCGATGATAATGCCAAGGCAGCTTTGGAATCTTATAATAGAACAATTTTAGGATGGTGATTAAATTATGAAAATAAGTAGAGGTGCCACAATTACCGAACCAGGTAGTACTTCCTTGGAAGAGACAGGGTCATGGAGGACATTCAGGCCAGTGATAAGGTATGAGAAATGCATAAGATGCATGATATGCTGGAATTTTTGCCCTGAACCTGCAATTGAGAAAAAGGAGGGTGAAAACTACCCTGTTGCAAACCCGAAGTTAATAAAAATGCCTGTTCCAGTGATAAACTATAATTTTTGCAAGGGTTGCGGTATATGTGTGAATGAATGTCCTACAAAGGCAATTGATTTCATAAGGGAGGAGAAGTAAAATGCCAATGATGATGTTAAGGGGGAATGAAAGTACTGCCTATGCTGCAAAACTTGCAAGGGTGAAGGTAATACCTGCATATCCTATAACACCTTCAACACTGTTTCCTGAAAAGATCTCAGAGCTCATAGCAAATGGAGAAATGGAGGCAGAGTTTCTTCCTGTAGAAAGTGAACATTCAGCATTATCTGCAGCTATTGGCGCAGCTGCAACAGGAGTCAGAGCGATGACTGCCACAGCAAGCCAAGGCCTGGCCCTGATGCATGAGGTCCTTTTCATAGCAAGCGGTATGAGGATGCCAATCGTAATGGCAATTGGCAATAGGGCATTAAGTGCTCCTGTAAACATATGGGCAGATCAGCAAGACACAATAGCGGAAAGGGATTCTGGATGGATACAATTTTATGCAGAGACTAATCAGGAGGCTTTGGACCTAACATTAATAGCATTCAAGGTGGCAGAAAATGATAAAGTTCTTCTTCCTGCAATGATGGGAATGGATGCTTTTGTACTCACACATACAATGGAACCTGTGAATGTTCCAGAACAGCAGGACGTTGATGAATTTCTAGGTGAAAAAAAGATCAACTATCCTGTACTTGATCCTGAAAAACCTGCTACCTTTGGTGCCTTCGTTTTTCCTGAGCACTATATGGATATAAGGTATTCGCAATTTATTGCCATGGAACATGCAAGGTCTGTAATAGACGATGTTTTTAATGAATTTGAGAAAAAATTTGGTAGAAGGTATTCAAAGGTTTCTGGTTTTATGGTGGATGATGCTGAAATAGTTTTTGTAACAATGGGATCTATGACAGGAACTGCAAGAGAAACTGTGAGAAAACTAAGGGAAAAGGGTGAAAAGGTGGGTTTAGTAAAAATCACTGTTTACAGGCCGTTTCCCAAAGAGGAGATCGTTTCATTAACAAAAAATGCAAAAGTGGTGGCTGTTGTAGATAGAAATATAAGTCCTGGATTTGCAGGGGCCATATTTACAGAAACAGTAGCAAGCTATAATAATGAAAAGAAGAGGCCAAAAATAATTGATTTTATTATGGGCCTTGGTGGAAGGGACGTAAAAATTGAGAACTATGAGCAGGTATACAATTTAGCCAAGGCTGCTTTAAGGGGTAAATTCAAGGAGATCAATTGGATTGATGTTGATGAGGAGGCCGTTAAGGAAGTGGAGGGAACATTATGAATTACGAAGATATGGAATTTTTTGCGCCTGGTCACAGAGCCTGTGCAGGTTGTGCTGCACCAATAATAGTAAAGTGGGTGCTGAAAATATCAGGGCCCAAAACGATTGTTGTAAATGCCACAGGATGTTTAGAGGTTTTCTCAACCCCCTATCCCCATACATCTTGGAGGCTCCCCTGGATTCATACTGCATTTGAAAATGCGGCTGCAACAGCAAGTGGTATAGATGCTGCCCTTAAGGCGATTGGAAAGAGGGATGATGTAAACATAGTTGTCTTTGGAGGAGATGGAGGTACATCAGACATTGGTTTTCAGAGCTTGAGCGGTATGGCAGAAAGGGGGCATAATATACTCTATATCATGTACGATAATGAGGCATATATGAATACAGGCATACAGAGATCTTCCTCAACTCCATTTGGGGCTTGGACCTCCACCACACAGGTAGGTCCCTCAAGACCCCTGGGCAAGGAGGAATTTAAAAAACCAATCGCAGAAATTATGGCTGCACATAAGATACCCTATGTGGCCACTGCAAATCCCGCATTCCTTCCGGATTTTAAAGCAAAGATACAAAAAGCACTTTCAATAAAGGGTCCAAAGTTCATACACACTATTTCAAGCTGTACAACGGGATGGAGGCATGATCCAAGCAAGACTATTGAAATTATGCGTCTTGCCACAGAAACAGGTATTTTCCCTCTATGGGAAATAGAAAATGGAGATTTCTCCAAAATAAAAATTACCTATATGCCAAAACAGAGAAAACCTGTTGAAGAATATTTAAAACCCCAGGGAAGGTTTAGACACCTTTTCAATGAGCCAGAAAAAATAAAGGAAATACAGAAGATGGTTGATGAATGGTGGGCTAAGTTTGAAACAAAATCTTAAACCATTGGCATCAGACTAACATTTGGGAATCCCTTATTCCTGTCTACTATCAGAGAATGATAAATTATTCTAGGCTTTATCCCATAGATGAATGGAACATTTTCTATTTCCACTAGCTTAAGGTAATAATCGGATATATTAATTATTTCATTCTTTAACGACTGTGATTCCCTCACTATGAGTATTGCAACATCGGAGGATGATTTAACTGACTGTGCCATATGGAATAATTCCTTTATTGCATTATCAGTTCCTTTTATGTATTCGAGTGTATCAGTACCTATAAAGTTTAGTACACTCTTATTTTCAAAACCAGTTAGATCAAGTATTGCCCTCAAAAGCCTCTGGTTAACCTGTTGTTCGTCCTTTCCACCAGCAGCAACAACATATGGGATGTTTGATTCCTCAACTGTATAATCAACGTATCTTACTTTTTTTCTAAATATATCTGGATCTATGAATCTTGTAAAATCCTTTTCAAGTCTCATTGGATTCCATCCACCAAGAGGTATCATAAAAATTCCAATATCGTTATATAGAAAGTTTAATCCAATTGGTCTAAATAAAAGTCTTATCTCTTCCATAGAAATATCTTTTCCTATTTCAATTGTAAGGAATGATGAAGGTCTTATTCCATTACCAAGCATTTTATCTAAATCAGGAATTCCTGTGGAATAATAGTTATCATTTTTTGTTGGTTCAAACTTTGTAATCTCTCTTTTTTCATATTCTTCTGGGTAGAATGTAAGGAATTTACCACCATAAAGTGTATATGAATAACTTGACTGGAATATTTCCACTCCCCTAAGCTTATTTATTTTCAATATCCTTTTCCTTCTTCCATCCTCCACGTCATGGTAAAGATATATCACACCATCAACAATATAATCCTCCGGGCTTATATCCCCCTTTTCTGAAACAAATATTATAGAGGCATTTGCACCTTCTACGAGATCATTCTGTATCATTGATACGAATTGATCTTCCCTAATACCAAACCTGGAGGTGATTCCCTCTACAGAATCTATTACGACTACACTTTTGTTTGGCAAATTCATTTCAATCTCATCATATACACGTTTAACTTCTGGGGCTTGCCTTCCCTGAAAAACCTTTTGATATCCTGATCTTGGAACCTTTTTTGGTTGTTCACCGGTCATCTCCTGTAAAACTCTTCTCCCATACTCCTTAATAGGCTTTTCTTCCTCCTGAATCTGCGATAGAGCCTCAAGTAGTAGTTTTGAGGCCACAAGGAGTCTGAGGTTCTTTTCCATTCCTTTAAGCCAAGGAAACTGCTGATAAAGGCTAGCATCTCCCACCCTGGTTGAAAGATAAATAATGTTACTTTTTCCCTGCAATGTTTCTAGTATTTGCAGAGAAATTGTTGTTTTCCCACCTCCCGGAGGTCCCTTTACCAGTAGAGAGTTGCCATTTTTTGAAAGTAAAAACTGTAAAAGCTCATATGGAAATCTGTAATTTATATTCAATCCATTCATAGTAAAACTATAATGTATTTTATGATATTTAATTTTTATCTTGAATATCTCAGAAAATATATTGCATCTTACTTCATAAAAATCCTATCTAATGATCCTACTTACCATTATCTGCTCCCCATCTTTTGATTGGATCATTGCTTCACTTGATTGTCCTTTAGCCCTTTATTGGGCTGGGTAATAGATTTGAGTTCAAGCATTACAAAAATATTATTTTTAAAAAATATAAAAATTTCAACTGAAATTAAATGATTATAAATGGAATTAATAAAAAGAGTACATTAATTAAAATAAAGTTTGGTGATTCCATCAGATGAATAAGATTAATTTAAAAGGGAAATAATGAAATTTCAGGGATAAAATATCCATAGAATAGGTAAAAATATAAGAAATCAATTTTTTAAAAGGATTTCTGCTGGGAAAAGAAAAATTTAAAATTCCATTTTGATTAATTAATCTTAAGAATGAAAAAAATTAATAAGACCTCCATATCAATTTTCGTTTCAATTTTGCTCATAACACTACTAGGAATTTTCCTAAGAATATTACCCTCCTACAGTTATTCCATATGGGGTGTGGACTACGGTATCTATTATGCTCTCACCACGGCCTTTGTTAATTTAGGGTTGATATTTCATCCACTTCCTTCAATATGGGGAAGTTCAGGTTATGGAAATTTTCCTATGTTTTACTGGACCATGATTTTTATACATGATCTTACAAATTTAAGTGTAAATTTATTGCTTTTAAAAGTTCCGCCTATATTTGCAGGGCTTACAATTCCAATAATTTATTTTATTGGAAAAAAACTGACAAATTCCTATGTTATAGGTATAATTTCTGCATTATTTTTAGCAATTAATCCCATGGAGGTTTTTGAAACATCAATGGTGGGATTACTTGTATTTGGGCATCTTTTCCTTCTGCTTTCAATACTCTTTTTCATATATTCTAGAGACAATAAGTATTTCTATTTGCCCTTAATTTTATCCTCATTTTCATTGATACTTTCCCATCACTTGAGCACATATATGTATATAATTTCTATATTTGGTATAATATACCTAACAAGACTAATAAAGGGTAATTATAATAATTATAAGTATGAACTTATATATTTTCTTGCTTTCACTGCAGCAACCTTCTCATATTGGCTTATAATGGTTCCTTCCATGTATTCATTCATAGAGCAGGGATTTTTAAAAATAATTCCCTGGTATGGAGTTATTGCAATATTTTATATTATTATTTTATTTTTGCTATATATTGTAGGATTCCTTGAAAAATATGTAAAAAAGATTTCACACATCAACATAGAGATAAAAAATTCCTATTCATTTCTTTTAACACTTTTGCTTGTATTTTCAATATTCATTTTACTCATTACAATAGGTATTAAGGGAATTAGGATTCAACCAATAGGAATCATTTACTCCATTCCCTTCATAATTACAATAGGATTTATTGGAGTTGGAATTAATAAAATTAAAAATTATGGTGAGGGAGAGATTATTCTATTTGGATGGATATCATTACTCTCATTTTCTTTGATTTATTCAACAATCACCTGGAACGGTGTTTTAATTCCCTATAGGTATCTTGAGTATTTATTTGAACCCTTTTCAATTTTTGGTGGAATTGGTGTTTATGAAATTTATAGATCCTTTTCTATTAAAAAAATTGGTGAAGAGAGATATTATTATTTACCCCCGGATATAGGGGCAAAAGGTAGCTTAATAAGTGGTGAGATAAGATCTGCACCACCAATCTATTTTTCAAATCAATACAAAAAAAGGGTCCTAGTAAAGGTGGAGAAGGGGGACTTTAAGGTATTTTTTGCAATATTTCTAATAGTGATTGTAATGGTCTCTCTTGTTACTGCATATCCATTCATAAACCAGGTAAGTGAGGTTTCACAGAATTACGTAACTCCTGTTATGATGAGTGGCATAATATGGATAGAAAAAAATGGTAATAAAAATTATTCCGTGGCCACAGATGCTGTGGATGGATTATATCTTGAGGCGCTTGGTTTTAATTCAACATTTGAATATACCTACTACCTATGGAATTCTTCTTCCTGGAAGGATGCAATATATGAACTCGAAGGACTGAATGGAACATATCCAAGGGTAGGTTATGTCTTAATTAATTCAAATATGTATAATAATGGTGTTTATGGTTATCAATTATCTACCCATCCCTCCTATGATCCACCTATTTATATGAGCAATTCTTCATTCAATAAATTCTTTAAAGAGCCATTCCAGGTTGCATATTATAATTCTACCGCTGATAAGTCTCAATGGGTTTATGTTTTTATTGTTAACTGGACATTTATTGAATCCAGCAGGTGAAAAGATTTTATTAAAGAATTGATATACATAATTATGGCTTCTAAGGTTGATGGTGAGCAAAAAATTTACTGGGCAGAAAGCAGAATGGGCATTATATCCAAAATAAGGGAAAGATTCTCTAGGGAACTTCCATTTAAGGGTATAAGGGTAGGCATGGCCCTTCATCTAGAGGCAAAGACTGCAGTTCTTGCCAAAACATTAAAGGAGGGGGGTGCGGAGGTTTATATCACCTCATGCAACCCTCTCACCACCGATGATGATGTGGCAGTTGCACTTTCAGATCAACTACATGTTTATGCAAAGAGAGGGCAGACCAGAGATGAATATTATGAAAGCCTCAATAAAGTACTTGATTCTGAGCCAAATATAATAATTGATGATGGAGGGGATCTCACAACATTATTACACACTGAAAGGAAGTTGGAAATAATGGGGGGTAATGAGGAAACTACCACTGGTGTAATGAGACTAAAAATAATGGAGAGACAGGGTATTTTAAAATTCCCCATGTTTGATGTTAACGATGCAGAAATGAAGCATTTATTTGACAACAGGTATGGTACTGGCCAGAGTACTCTTGATGGTATAATGAGTACAACAAATATACTTATTGCTGGTAAAAATGTAGTAGTGGCCGGATACGGATGGTGTGGGAAGGGTATAGCAATGAGAATGAAGGGAATGGGGGCAAAGGTAACTGTTACTGAAGTAGACCCTGTAAAGGCGATTGAGGCACATATGGATGGTTTTATAGTTAAAAAAATGGAGGAGGCAATAAAAGATGCGGATATTGTTGTAACAGCCACTGGGGTAAAGGATATTGTTAGAAAGGAACACTTCCTAAAGGCAAAGAATGGTTGTATATTTGCAAATTCAGGACATTTTGATGTGGAAATAAACAAGAATGATCTTTCTTCTATCTCAAAGGAGAAGAAAAATGTAAGAAAATATGTTGAAGAATATATTCTAAAAGATGGAAAAAAATTGTACCTTTTGGGGGAGGGTAGATTGATTAACCTTGTGGGTGGCCAAGGTCATCCCGTTGAAATAATGGATCTTTCATTTTCCATTCAAGCATTAACTGCAGAATATATAGTAAAGAATCATTCAAATCTGGATAAGAAGGTCTATCCTGTGCCAAAGGAGATAGATAGAGGGGTAGCAGAAATAGCACTAAATATTTTTGGTATAGAAAAGGACGAACTAACTGAGGAACAAAAAGAGTACATAAACTCCTGGAATGTGGGAACATGAGGTTTCTTGTAATGAGTGACCTTCATTCCATGGTAACACACTATATGTTAGAGGAGATTTCAAAGGAAGAGGATGCCGAGGCCGTTATACTCCTCGGAGATCTAACAAACTTTGGTCCAGCCGAATTCATTATGAATATTGCTGTTAAGGATTTACCAGTATTCGCAATTCCTGGCAACTGCGATCCACCGGAAATACTTAACTATTTTTCTAAGGCAAATATGATCAATATGCATAAGAATTCATACTCCTTTTCTAGATTCAATTTGGTTGGTCTAGGTGGTGCCGATTACAGCTTTGTAAATCTTGGGATAGGATATACTGACGATTTTGCATATACGTTTCTTAAATCAAAAGTTGATGAAAATACAGTAGTAATGCTTCATCAACCACCATATGGTATTCTTGATAAGGTGCATGAAAGGCATACCGGAAACAGGGGAATAAGGAAGGCAATAGATGAAAAGAGACCTTTTCTCGTTATTTCAGGGCATATACATGAGGAAAGGGGAATCATAAAAAATGAGAGTACTGTATTCTTTAACCCTGGTCCTGCAAAGGAAGGTTATTATGCAATCCTGGATATAGATGACAAAAAACCTGAAATAAGGTTATTAAAAAGATGATTTTTACCTTTTTTCAAGGTCCTCGCCACCAGAATATGTCAACTGTATATTGCTATAAACGTCCTCCATTCCCCTGAGATCCCTAGAGGAAACAAAAAGAGGTTTAAAATTAACCCCAAGTGATTCCATTGCCTTGAACATCTCCAGTGCATACTCTTTTATCATACTCTGCCTTTCTTGTCTAAGATCCATATAGAGGGTATCCACATCCTCAGACCAAGACCTGATTTTAAATATTTCAGAATCATCAAGGAGGTCTATCTTGTTAATTATGTTTACATATGGCAAATAAAATCTGAAAAAAACAGAAGCTGAAAGGGTGAGCAATGATACATATCCTGAAGGGGAAATTGCAAGCATTGGATCCATAATAAATGCCATATAACTCTCCCTTTCGGATAGACCTCTTATTATGAGATCGCTAGATGTTCTAAAGGCAAACAATTCTAGCTGCCCCGGGGTGTCTATTATTGCATAATCTGCATCCATTGAAACTATTTCTTCCCTAATTTCATCAATCTCTGATGCAATCAGATCTGATGCTAGTATTTGTGCACCATTTGGTCCAAGAGAATATTCTTCCATGATGTCCTGAAGCTGGTACCAGTCCCTGACATCCACATCCGGTCTATAGGGTATGTTCTCAACCCCAGGGTCTAAGTTAACGGTAATTGCCTCATACTGATTATTTCTCATCCATTCCTGAAGGGCATAGGTGAATGTGGACTTCCCAGAGCCTGCAGGTCCTGTAACATAAATATATATCATATAAAATCCTCCAGTTTTTTTCCATTAGATTTCTGTTGTTGTTCCTCAACAAATAATGTTCTTATTGCTTGCTCTGCAAAAAGGAGTCTCTGCCTTGTATAAGTACTTATCTTATACTCCTCTGAAATATCCTTTGCTATATCTAAGTACTTAGTTATTCCGCCCTCTGATATTGTAAGAACTATGTTCCCTCCACATTCACATTTACCAGTTAGAGGCATCCTCCTGTACCTCCTGTTACATTTAGAACATCTGAATTCCTGAGTGCCATACTTTCTCATATTTCCCATTATGTCTGGAATGAAATGGTGTGAAACAATTCTGTTTGCAACATCCTTAGCATCTACTGCTCTGATCTTTTTTGCAAGAAGAAGTTGTGCATTTGTTTTCTTTTCCATTTCACCAAGTGTTTTGTATGCGCTCTCCAGTACTCCAATATTAATGTTGTTTGTATCGTGTGTAAATCCATAATCAATATATTCCTTACCTTTACCGAGCCTTTCTTTTATTGTTTCCATTTTTGAATTTATTTCCGATGGCTTTGCATTTCTTATTGAGGCTTCAAAAAATTCTAATGGATAATTAAACATTATATCAACATTCAATGCCTCCTTATCCACCTCTCTTGGATCAACCCTGAGGGAGAGGAAAAGTGGAGCATCCATTAGGCTACCTCTTGAGGAGGGAAGATAGTGCCTTGAAAAGTTTATCAATGCATCCAACAATAGCATTACAGAGTCCTCATCCCCATCACAGTTTCTTCTCTTCGCAGCATGATAAAATGGATGAGCAAAACATGCCTGGGCATCAGTATAACCTATAATCCTTGCAAGTATTGCACCTGATGTATGTGGTGAAAGACCCATCACAAGATGACCTATTAGATCTTCAATATTCCTTGCTTTATAATATGGTTCAAGACCATAATACCTTTGAAGAAGATCATCTATAAACCTTGAGACGCTCAGTAGGTACTCACCACCCCTTTTAGAAATTATTATATCCTGAGGGAAAATCTGCAAAACCTGCCCACCATCCCTCAATTCATTGCCGTAAATATCCTTGGTATAACCAAGCTCTCTAGCCCTTTCAACTGACAAACCAATCTCACGTGGTTTAAAATGTGTGATTGCCAGGTTACTCATATCAAACCTGGATGTACCATCCTTGAAAACCCAGACATTATGCATTGCTCTCAGTATTCCCTTCTCCAGTGGCTCGGGCAAACTTTCCCTTGAAATCAGGCCCTTTACACCCTTAACATCGAAATCATAATCTACTATCCCTAAGTTATCCAATGCTCTCCTGAACTCCTCAGCTATGGGTATTTCTATTTTTTCTGTTTTTCCAGTGAACACAGTTCTGGTACCGCATTTTTCGCACCTTACCTTATATGTCTTTCTTTTACACCTCGGGCAAACCCTTACTCCTGCTTCTACAGAAACTATCTCATTAGAATTTTCAGTCAACAATGAAATCGATCTTCTTTTACCGATTGTTTCACCAATTGGGAATAGCACATTCACTGGTGGTTTCATTTTTCTTTCCGCTGCCTTCTCGGGTCTCCCCATTCTTGCTCCTACTCTGGTAGGCGCTCTGGGCATCACCTTTATTCCAGAAAATTTTTCAAGTAATTCAAAAACATCCTTTACATCATTTTCCCACTTCATTTTCTCAATTATTTTTCCATTATTTTCACCTAAACCTAGGAAATTTATCAACACATCTAAATATCTCTCAATTATATATCCATCTCTATCCCTGTGTAAAACTCCAAGTGTGCAAAGGATCTCCTTAATTTCATCATTCCTTTTTAAAATCAGTCTTCCTTCCTCAATCCTTCCATTTGAGATTATATGATCCCTCAACTTCTTTAATTCCTCTAAGCTTATATCGTGCCAGAAAAGGTTGAAGTCAGGATGGATGGGTATTCCATATTTTTTTGAAATCTCATAGGCCTCACTAAATGTTATTTTATCTAACTTTCCCAATCCCTTGGATGAGGCAATTGCATTCCACCATTCACGTGTAAAGGATCCCCTTTTTAATGGATAATTGTTTTCAAGGAATTCACCAAATGGAATTAGAATCTCGCCATTATCATATATCTTTACTACCCTTCTTGATATTTCCATTGCTTCTTTATATGTATTAACCTGAACAAGGTCACCATTATCTAGCAAAACTATAGGACCCTCTATGCTATCACAAGAAGTTATACCTGCAGCCTTTCCAGGGAATTCCAATTTCAGCTGTGTACCTATTGCTATGAAGTTGTCCATCAACACCATGGATGCGGGATTTATGGATACTGTGGCAAGACCTCCCGTCCTGCATCTTCCATATCTCAGCCTGAAACCGCCCTTCATATCGGAATGTGAAAAAACAGGTCTTCCTGCAACTATATCCTCAATATATCTCTCTGAGGATTCACTCAAGCTATCGGATTTCTCTTGCCTAATAAGATTATCAAGGAATCCCCATCCATCAACATTCATTTTTTCTACAATGCCCTTTAATTTCCTTGCCTTCTGTATTATACCCTCTGCTACAACCAGGCACATTCCGCCCCTTACCCTGTTTGTCTCAATCCCTGGTAAGTCCCTGAAGCCTGACACCTCTGTATCCAATGTTCCCTCTCCATCTATGCACACTGGGCAATTTTTTATTGTTTCTTCAACCTCTGTTGTAGAGGGCTGGTATTGTAAATGCTCTACATTCCCATATATTTGTATCTCTTCTTTATATCTCTCCACAATCTCAGGTGTTGGTTTAAATTGCCCAAGACCAAGGTCCCTCCTCACAATATCACCTATCAGTACACTAAGTGCCTGAGCAGTACCACCTGCACCCCTTATGGGTCCTGAATAATAAATTGAAAGATATTCTGTTCCATCGGCGTTTTTCTTAATCTTTACATCAGTGATTCCCTCCAGTGGTGCCACCAATATGCCTTCTGTTAATATGGCAAGACCTATCCTCACTGCCAAATCAAGTGCCTTTATTCTATCCTCAGAAAATTTCTTTGCTATTTCCTTTGCAGCCATTATGCTTACTGTCTCCCTATCATATTTTTTTGAATATTCCCTTATGATATTTGCCACACCCTCTATACCAAATAATTTTTCAACCCTTGATGCTAGATCCTCCGCCATAGGAATTTCAACATGATCCTCTGGATCTTTACCCATTTCCCTTGCTTTTTCAGCAATTTCATAACATTTTTTAGCGTTTTCTTCAAGATTTTTGAAATAATAATCCATATGGATCACTATTTCAAAAGATCGGAAATAAGTAGCTTGTCCCTTAATGAAGCCCTCACAATTATCTTCTTTGAAATGTATGCAGTAAGTGCATCAAGCTCCTTGTTTAAAATTTTATCAAACGTGTCCTTTTCTAATTCTATCTCAATATCTGGTTTGTCAAAAGGATCAACAAAGGCTAATTTTCCATTTTCTAAATAAAGATAATATTTCCCGTTATCCTTAAAATTTATGAATATTTTCCTCTTAAGATCCTTTATATCATCATATAGCCTTCTATCCTCTGATGATCTTTTGTTAAATTTTTCAACAAGTTCCTCAATCTTATCCATCCATCTCACCATCATAAAATAAATCCAAACTTGTATTAATTTTTTTTAATGTACCCCATGACCTCCTTACTATGGGTGGGAATGATCCATTAATTTTAAAATAATCTCTCAGAAATTTTATTGTCCTTGGATCAGATGGATATCCTGAGCCAAAATCACCATATACCTCCTTGAGCTTTTCCACTTCCCTATCCCTTATCACCTTTGCAACTATAGAGGCAGCTGAAACTATAGGAAAATCTCTATCCGCATGGTGCTTTGAAATTATTTTCGCTTGAACATGTGTATTTTTCCTTATAGTTTCAGCAAACCTTTCTTCATCAACGTCGGCCGCATCAACATAATATATATTTTCACCCAATTTATCTATGATCCTTGCAAAATACATAGCCTCAATATCATTCAATGTATATTCCTTTCTTAATCTGTCAATCTCATCTGGAGATAGAATCTCAATCTCATATGCGTTTGATAATTCAATTATTCTTGGATATAATTTTTCCCTACTATTTCTTGAAAGAGCTTTAGAATCCTTTACCTTCAATGGAATAATCTTTTCTACTTCAGCACATAGGCCACATATTACCAAAGGGCCAATTACCGGCCCCCTTCCCGCCTCATCAATTCCACAATTTATCATTTACCGGCATTCTCTTTAATTATCTCCTCTAGGTTATCTAGAACAAAGCTCAACACTATATCTGCTCTTGGATATATTTCATCCTCGGTAATCTCTTCTCCATAAAAGTCCTTTATTGCATTGTAAATGGATTCACCAATAACATCATCCGCTTCCATTCCCTTGGAAATATTCTCAAGAGCAAGATTTACTACCTTGTCCATAAATTTATCTGTTATTATAAATTCATCATTGGCTGATGAAAAGATACCGTGCCTTTCCATATCTAGTAAAAATGCAAGTGTAAATTCACTCATTCCCTACTAATAGAACTACCTTTATTTGTAAATCCAACCTCATAAAGGCAGGATACAAGAAATTCTGCACTCTTATCACCCGTAAATATCCTGCCAGTCCTGTTTCCACCTGTGGCTGCAGGTGCAAGACCTAGTATGAGAAACTTACCATTATGATCACCATAACCCGGTACGGGCTTGCTCCAGTAGTTTTCTCCAAAGTATCTATTTTTTCTTTCCGCCACCCTTACCCTAAATTCAACTAACCTTGGGCATTTTTCACATCTTACAAGAAATTTATTCATTTCTTCAAGATCCTTGAACATTTTCAATAAAGCCTTATTGATTCAAGATTCCTTGGCGAAATTGAATTAAAACCAAATTTATAGCTAAAGGTACCCGCCAGGTATTCGCAATTCTCATTATCACCATGACATGTAATTATCCTGTTTGGCTTTGGAGACATGGAGGTAATGTACTGTATAAGCTGTTTTCTATCCGCATGTCCAGAGAATCCTTCAACAGTTATTACCTGAAGATTGATATCTATGTTCACCATGGTTCCCTTTCTTGGCAGGGAAACACTCTTTACACCAGATTGAATTTTTCTTCCCAAGGTTCCCTCTGCCTGATAACCTACAAATAAAAGTGCATTCTTAGGATCATCGGCAAGGTTCATAAAATATTCCAGTACTGGTCCACCGTTCATCATGCCTGAGGTGGCAAGTATTACGGCAGGTTCCTGGTCATCTATTATCTTTTCTCTTGTTTCCGATGTATCCACCCTAACAAATATATCTGAAAGGAATGGGTTATCTGTTTTTTTAAACATCCTTTCCCTTAGATCTCGATTGAGATATTCTGGATAGGCAGCATGAATTGCAGTTGCTTCCCATATCATTCCATCTAAATATACTGTTACCTTTGAAATTTCATTTTTCCTCATATAATCCTCAAGAACCACCATCACCTCCTGGCTCCTTCCCACTGCAAAAACAGGGATTAAAACCTTTCCCCTTCTGTTAATAACATCCTGGACAACATTTTTTAAATTTTCACTTGCCTCCTTCCTTGTGGGCTGAAAATTGTCCTTTCCACCGTAGGTGGATTCAATTACCACAGTCTCAGCCCTAGGAAACCTGTTTGTAGCAGGGGAAAATAGCCATGTTTTCTCAAACTTTATATCGCCTGTTATTACAACATTATGAAGTCCCTCTCCTATGTGAAAATGTGCAACAGATGAGCCAAGAATATGACCAGCATTATGAAATGTTAATCTAACATCAGGTGTAATGTCCGTGGTTTCGCCATATTCAATAGTTATTGTTCTTTTAAGCATCTCTTTTATGTCCTTGAAATCGTAGGGTACCTTATTGCCTTCTGCATGTGCCAGTTTAATATAATCCATTTGTAAGAGAACTGCTAGGTCCCTGGTAGGGGGCGTTAAATAAACTGGGCCCTTGTAATTATACTTGTATAGAAAAGGTATGAGGCCTGAATGGTCAATGTGGGCATGCGTAAGAACAACAGCATCAAGATATTTGAATGGATTATTTTCATTCTGAAACGCATCCTGTGACCATATCTCTGGAACATAGAGATATGGAATACCCGACCAGGGCTCATTTCCTTGAACATTTGCCACATTTACCCCACAATCAACCAAAATCCTACTATTTCTTGTCATGAGAAGAGTGGCGGATCTCCCCACCTCCCTGTAACCACCTAGTGCAATTATTCTAACCCAGTTTTCTCCCTGTAACACAGGTCTATTCAATTTTTTTCCAATCTCCCTGAGGAACTCTCTTCTCATATCCTTGTTTTCCTTGAGGAATTCTCTTACCTCTGTAACTATTCTGGATGGTATGGGGGGTGTTCTTATTACTTTTGGTGCCCATTTTATCCTCTTTTTAATTTCATTTAATAAATAACCTTCCTTACCTATTACCAGACCTGGAGCTTCAGCAGCAATTACCACCTCACAGGTTTCAGGCTCAAAATAAATATCTGATACCCCTGCCTCAGGTGGAACAATCTTCATTATTTCCTCCCTTGCCTCATTCTCATCCATAAGAATTGATGGATCGGGCCTTATAGAAATTCTCCTCCTAATTTTTTGTGCTATTTGCTTTACAACATCAGGATTTTCTGTGAAAAAATCAATATCTTTAGTATAAACAACGATAATTGAGGCTTCAAAATCTATGCTAGTGATGTTGATTGATGGTGCATATTCAAGAACGGCCATTTTCGTCTGTTCCAGTATATCCTCCCATTCTCCCGCAAACATTATAACGCCTTCTATGGTTTAAAATTAATTTAGATTAACTTTAATTTTTTCATCCTTTTCTTAACTTCTTCATCATCAAGTTTTACAAATCCATCCTTTTCCGTTATTGTTGCAACATCAATACCATCGCCGGATGCTGCATCCCTTTTCATTGCTGCACTGATTCCCCTAATTGCTAAATTTATTCCATCATCCAGTGTAATTTGATCGTTGTATGAATCTTCAAGAACACCGTATACAAATAGGGATCCGGATCCTGCGCTCACATATTTATCTTCAATAGAACCACCTGCAGCATCTAGTGAAAAAACATGATAACCCCTTGAATCATATCCACCAACTATAAGACTAACATAATATGGATAAAATTTACTTTGATTAAGTATATTTGAAAGCATAGTTGCAGCGGCCTGAACAGTCATGGGAACCTTATTTTTAAGCCTATAAAGCTCGGCCTCTGCCCTCAAATACCTTACAAGGACCTGCAGATCCCCCACAAGCCCTGCAGTAGTCATGCCAATATATTTGTCTATCATAAACAACTTCTGCGTGATCTTGTGAGCAATAAAAGTATCCATTGTTGCCCTCCTCTCCGTAGCAAGTATTACTCCTTCCTTTGTCACAATACCAACCGTTGTGGTACCAGTCTTTAATCTCTCTTCCATAAAAATTTCACCCTTTAAGAACTAGATAATTATATTATATTTAAAACTTATTTTAAAAAAATTAAAAATTTAAAAAAAGGGGCTTATGCCCAGCCCCTAATCCTCACTGCATCTGCTACCCTTTTAACCGCCACAATATATGCAGCTGTTCTAGGCTCTACCTTATACTTCTCCATTGCATCCATTACGTCCCAGAATGCCTTTGTCATCTTCTGATCAAGCCTCTGATAGACCTCGTCCAGTGTCCAATAGTATCCATTTATGTTCTGAACCCACTCAAAGTATGAAACTGTCACACCACCTGCATTTGCGAGGAAATCTGGTATATCTAATATTCCCTTCTTATAAAGTATTTCATCAGCCTCAGGTGTTGTAGGTCCATTTGCAAGCTCAAGTACAATCTTTGCTTTTATTTTATCTGCATTTTTACCTGTAATCTGATTTTCGAGGGCAGCAGGTATAAGCACATCAACCTTGAGCTCAAGAAGCTCCTCATTTGTTATATTCTTTGTTCCAGGGAAGTTTACAACAGATCCTGTCTTCTCCTTGTGTTCAAGAACCTTCTCAAAGTCAAGTCCTTTTTCACAATATATGCCACCCTTAGAGTCACTAACTGCAACTACTTTTGCACCGAACATCTCAGTAACAAGTTTGTGTGCAAATTGTCCTGCGTTTCCATAACCCTGAACTGCAACTGTGGCCTTGCTTAGGTCAAGCTTTATCTTCTTCGCTGCCTCTCTCAAGCAATACATTCCACCTTTAGCAGTAGCATCTCCCCTTCCAAGGGATCCACCAACTTCAAGTGGCTTACCAGTAATAACACCAGGTGCATTATATCCTACGATTTTTGAATACTCATCCATCATCCATGCCATTATCTGGGGAGTTGTATAAACATCTGGTGCAGGTATGTCCTTTTCTGGTCCTATAAACCTTCCAATTGCCCTAATATATCCCCTTGAAAGCCTTTCTATTTCGCCTTCACTCATGGATTTTGGATCACAAATTACTCCTCCCTTTGCTCCTCCATATGGAATATCTACTACAGATGTCTTCCATGTCATCCAGGCTGCAAGCGCCTTAACTGTATCCAATGTCTCCTGAGGATGGAATCTTATTCCTCCCTTTGTGGGTCCCCTTGCATCATTGTACTGAACCCTAAAGCCCTTAAATATTTTCACACTTCCATCGTCCATCTTCACAGGTATTGTTACCTCCAATACTCTCATAGGTTCCCTCAAAAATGCATGTAATGCTGGATCCAGTTTCATCACTTTTGCTGCCTTGTCAAGCTGTTCTTGCGCTATTTTAAACGGATTTAATTCTTCTGCCATATTTTATCACCCCAACGGGCGATGGTATATAGCATTGAAATATATTAAGTATTGCTTAACATATGCTAGCAATTAGCTTTCAAATTTATCCATTTTCCAGAGTTTGTTTAACAAATATCTTCGTTTTCTTGAGATAATTTGGAAATTTTTCAGTAAGAATTAAATAATGAATTTTAAATAAGATCCTAAAGGCTTTGTAGAAATTTTATCTAGGGATCGTAATTACCATCATCTGCTCCCATCTTTTGACTGGATCATTGCTTCACCTAATGGTCCTTTTACTTATTCAAAGTATTAGGTAATAGATTTAAGTGCTAACATTAAAAAAATATTATTTAAGAAATAAATATAAGGATTTCTATCATAATTAAGGGATTGCAGATGGAATTAATAGAAAAGGTATATTAATTAAAATAAATCCTGGTATTTGATTAGCTCGATTAATAGAATCAATTCCAGAAAGAATTTAATTATGAAATTTTTGTTATGCAACACTCACAAAATAAATAAAATAATAAATCATTCTTTTTAAAAAGGATTTCTACTAGGCTT
>Ga0078972_1006836_pt1 | contig 26371 bp, 11 predicted proteins | sample YelNatPaOPGAMG01_FD_67568 | JGI IMG/M metagenome (GOLD analysis project Ga0078972, IMG submission 67568) | Hot spring thermophilic microbial communities from Obsidian Pool, Yellowstone National Park, USA - OP-RAMG-01 (SPADES assembly) (version 2) | ecosystem: Environmental > Aquatic > Thermal...
CAGTAACGAACAAAGCGAGCAGCCTTATCGGAACTATCAACATCAAGAACACCCGCCATTACCAGGGGTTGGTTGGCTACAAAACCAACGGTTTCGCCATTCAGTCGGCCAAAGCCAATAACAATATTGGCTGCCCATTTCTCCTGAATTTCGAAGAAATCGGAATCATCGGCAATTGCACGGATAACATCACGTACATCGTAGGGTTCCTTTGGATCGCCCGGAACAATATCCTCGATATTAAAGTTTACCTTAGGCTCTTTGGGCTCAAACCTGCGAGCCTTGCGGGTGTTATTCCAGGGAATGTAGGTGATAAGCTTTTTAATCTGCTCAAAACACTCGTACTCGCTTTCGGCGTAGAAGTGCGCATTACCCGTTATTTGGGCATGAACCTTTGCGCCACCAAGGTCTTCCTGTGAGATTTCCTCGCCCAGAACCGATTTAATAACCTCGGGGCCAGTGATGAACATCTTTGAGATTTTGTCGACCACAAACACAAAGTCAGTTAGGGCTGGCGAGTAAACGGCACCACCGGCGCAGGGCCCAAGAATAACGGAAATTTGAGGGATAATACCGCTCGATAGGGTGTTGCGCCAGAAGATTTCGCCGTAACCGGCAAGCGAGTTAACCCCTTCCTGAATACGGGCACCACCGGAATCGTTGATACCGATAAGGGGGATACGCATGCGGAGGGCGTAATCCATAATTTTGGTAATCTTACGGGCGTGCATTGAACCCAGTGAACCACCGGCAACGGTAAAGTCCTGAGCGTACACCGCCACAGGAGCACCAAAAATGGTTCCGGTACCTATAATAACACCATCGCCATGTAGAACCTTACCATCCATCCCAAAGTCGCGGGCATCGTGCTCCACAAACATGTCGTACTCGTTGAACGAGTCCTCGTCGAGAAGGGCAATAATACGCTCACGGGCAGTGAGTTTGCCCATGGCAACCTGCTTGGCAACGGCCTGTTCGCCTCCACCCTGCAGAACCTCCTCTTTGCGCTTTTTAAGCTCTTCAATTTTGTTTTTTAAAGGCATAGCTGTTTCTGTTGGTTAGTAATTTTTTGCCACCATTACCATGCATCGTGGTAAAGTAATGTGCAAGGTTACGAAATTGAGAGCAAATATAAAAGAAACGGGTCATTTTTTTCGACCCGCTTATATTTATCGGTCTAAATATCAAAAAGATAAATAACTAAACGCCTGTTTGAAGGCTATTTTGGGGCCATCCGGTACAAGCCCAACGCAATTATTGCGTAAAGAATATTGGGAATCCATACCGATAAACCCGGAGGGAGTTGTCCACCAACGGCAAACATGGTTGAAAATCGCATGAAAAGTATGTATGAGAAGCTGAGCGCTAAACCTAAGCCTATATGGAGGCCGATGCCTCCACGCACCTTCCGCGACGATAGCGATACCCCAATCAAGGTAAGAATAAAAACTGAGAATGGGTAGGCGTAACGGCTATGTTTCTCGATGAGCAGATACTCAATAGTATCGGCACCCTGAAGTTTTTGCTCGGCTATAAAATCGTTTAGCTGGAAAAGGTTCATGGTTTCAACCATTTTCAACCTCTTATTGAAATCGGAAGGGGTGAGATAGATTGTGCTGTCAATTCTATCGCCTTTAATAATTTCCTCACCCCTATCGGTGTAATTGCGGATGTAGTAGCGGTTGATAGTCCATTTACCTTTTGTGGAATCCCACTGTGCATTATCGGCTATAAGCTTTGAAAGCAGTTTGTTTCCATCAAATTTCTCGATGGAAATGTTATAGGCAGTGTTGTTGTAGGTGTTGAACGAACGCAAGTAAACAAATATGCCGGGACGCACTTGCCTGTGTATGTTCCTATCGGTATTAACGTAGGGTCGCTTAACGTACTTATTTTCAAAGTCCAGTCGGACTGCATTGGCCGGTGGAATTATGAAGCTGTTGAGCACAAATGAGAAAATGGCAATAATTGTTGCCGAGATGAAGTATGGGTAAAGCATTCGCTTGAAGCTAACCCCGCTGCTCAGTACTGCAATAATCTCTGTGTTATAGGCCATTTTTGAGGTGAAGAAGATTACGGCAATAAACACGAAAAGCGAACTGAACAGGTTTGCAAAGTAGGGTATAAAGTTGAGGTAGTACCTGAAAATGATGTCGTACATTGGCGCATCTTTTTCCAGAAAGTCGTCGATTTTTTCGGCAAGGTCAAAGATTACCGCAATGCCAACAATAAGTATAATGGCATAAAAGTAGGTGCCAATAAACTTTCGGATTATGTACCAGTCGAGTATTTTCATAGTAAAACCTTATAGACGTTTCGATACTTTTTTAACCATAGCGTTTTTCCATTGCAGAAAATCGCCCTCAACAATGTGTTTACGAGCCTCCCTTACAAGCCATAAGTAAAAACCCAGGTTGTGAATGCTGGCAATTTGTGGTCCCAACATCTCACCTGCAATAAACAGATGGCGAAGATAAGCTTTTGAGTATCTACTATCAACAAAAGTTGGGCCAAATGGATCGATAGGAGAGAAGTCGGCTTGCCATTTCTTATTCCGGATGTTTACTATACCCTCCGATGTGAAAAGCATCCCGTTTCGGCCATTACGGGTAGGCATAACGCAGTCGAACATGTCAATGCCAAGGGCTATGGATTCCAGGATGTTCTCGGGTGTTCCCACTCCCATCAGGTAGCGGGGCTTGTTTTGGGGAAGAATGCTGTTTACCACCTCAACCATTTGGTACATTACCTCGGCGGGCTCGCCAACCGAAAGGCCACCAATGGCGTAGCCATCGCGGTTGTACTTCTGTACATTTTCGGCAGCGCGTTTCCGGAGGTCGGGGTAAACGCAACCCTGAACAATGGGGAATAGTGTTTGGCTGTGGCCGTAAAGCGGTTCAGTGGTATCGAACCGCTGCACGCAGCGTTCAAGCCACTTCTCGGTTAGGTCGAGCGATTTACGGGCGTACTCGTAATCGGCATCGCCCGGTGGGCATTCGTCGAATGCCATTACAATATCGGCGCCAATAATACGCTGAATATCCATTACATTCTCAGGGGTAAACAGGTGTGGAGAACCATCGATATGTGAGCGGAACGATGCGCCCTGGGCGGTGAGCTTTCGCATGTCGGCCAGCGAGAAAACCTGATAACCGCCACTATCGGTGAGTATGGGTCGATCCCAACTCGAGAATTTGTGTAATCCACCGGCCTGTTGAAGTACATCAAGTCCGGGACGTAGGTAAAGATGGTATGTATTGCCCAAAATGATTTGGGCGTTAATATCGTTTTCCAACTCCCTGTGCGAAACGCCCTTTACGCTGCCCACTGTGCCCACTGGCATAAAGATTGGGGTTTCAATTTGTCCGTGATCGGTAGTTATAATACCTGCACGTGCCGAGGTTTGTGTGTCGGTTGTAAGTAACTTGAAATCCATCTGCTTTAATAAATCCGCACAAATATAACCTAAATACTAACAGGTTAAGGCTTTATTTTGATTTGTTAACGGTTTAACCATTGGTTTTTCAATGGTGATTTAATGCTTGTGAATGTTGATTAACCATGAGGGTTCCTCGTTCAGAGCATCACCTGCATAGTAGATGCGTTCCAGGTATAAACCCGATGGGGGTGCGGTAAATTTAGCCGGTAGCGTGGAGTACTCCATGAAAAACATGTCTATATCATTTTCGGTGAGTTTACCCATACCCACTTGGGCCAAAGTGCCAACCATGCGGCGAACCTGTTTCCAAAGGAAGTGTGAACCAATAATATGGATGAGGATTGAATCGTCAACCTCAAAGATTTTTAGGTGATCAATCTTTACAAGGGTCGATTCGCCTTCCTTTTCGGGTGCCCCAAACGATTTGTAGTCCTTCATTCCAACAAAGTGGTGGGTTACATCGGCCATGGCCGCAACATTTAGTGGCTCTTTTACCCACCAGCTATAGTCTTTGCCAAAGGCGGTACGCCTGCGCGATATGTGGTACACGTAGCTGCGATGCTTGGCATCGTAGCGAGCATGGAAACGGGGGCTAACCTTAACCATTTCGAGGATATTGATTGATGAAGGTAAAACCTCGTTGAGCCTTTCCATGGCGATGTAAGGAGGCATAGCTGAGTCGATATCGAGGTGGGCAACCTGGCCGAGAGCATGCACTCCGGCATCGGTACGGCCTGCACCGTAAAGTTCGTAATCGCTAATCTTGTAAACTTCCTTAACGGCATCCATTAATTTGCCCATTACTGTGGCTGCTTCGCGCTGGAACTGCCATCCGCGGTACCTTGAACCGTCGTACTCAATGGTTAATTTAAATCGAGGCATTGGCTGTTTTACTTTGAAGTTTTAGCAAAGGTAAGCTTAAAAAAGGGGATAAAAAAAGTGGGTAAGCTACTTATATCGCACCGCTACAACCGCTTACCCTTGCTACCTTCCGGTCCTGGGGGGGTTCAGCAGGAGCTGGTCGTATAAGACTTACCCGTTGCAAAGATAGCTAAACTTTACATTTAGTTGGCTGCATTCTAACTTTTTTTAGCATTTTGCATATATTTGCATTGAAACTAAACCTATACTAACATGGAAAATCAAAAAAATCTTTTGTTTAAGCATGCAATGAACTACGGGCTCATAATGGGAGTAGCACTCGTAATTTTAAGCTTGATAACCTATCTGGCCGGAGCTGTTAAAGCTCCTACCTGGGTAAGTTTTATAAACTACGCCATTATGATAGGCATCATTATTTGGGGTACCATGAAGTACCGCGATGAGGTGCTTAGTGGTGCAATATCATACGGTAATGCCTTAGGTTTTGGTGTTTTGATTTCGCTTTTTGCTGGGATTATTGTGGCTGTTTTCACTTTCCTTTTAACTACTGTTATTGATCCCGATTACATTGGTAAAATATTAGCCTTAACCGAGGAAGAACTTGTTAAAAGGGGAATGAGTGACGATCAGATTGAAGCAGCTATTGAGATGCAGAAGAAGTTTATGTCGCCATTAATTATTTCAGTCTCTGCTTTGTTTGGGATGGTTGTGATGGGCTTTATCTTTTCGCTGATTACCTCAATCTTTCTTAAAAAGGAAAAATCGCCTTTTGAGAGTAACGAGGTAATTGAATAACTTTTTTTGTATGGATATTTCTGTCGTAGTTCCTCTTTATAACGAGGAAGAGTCGTTACCTGAACTCATGGAGTGGATTGCCCGTGTTATGGATGCCAATGGTCTTTCCTATGAGGTGATTATGATTGACGATGGCAGTACCGATAGCAGTTGGGCGGTAATTGAGCAGTTCCGAAACCAATACTCAACATTACGGGCAATCAAGTTCCATAGGAACTACGGCAAATCGGCTGCGCTGCAGGTTGGATTTACCGCCTCAAAAGGCGATGTGGTGATTACCATGGATGCCGACCTGCAGGACAGCCCCGATGAAATACCTGAACTATTCAGGATGATTAAGGAACAAGGCTACGATTTAGTGTCGGGGTGGAAGAAAAAGCGCTACGATCCGCTGCTCACCAAGCGTATTCCAAGTAAACTGTACAATGCCACCGTGAGGATGGTAAGCGGGATAAAGCTACACGACATGAATTGCGGCTTAAAGGCTTACCGCAGCACTGTGGTTAAAAGTGTTGAGGTTTACGGCGAAATGCACCGCTACATCCCTGTTTTAGCCAAACAGGCAGGGTTTCGGAAGATTGGCGAAAAGGTTGTGCAGCATCGTGAGCGTAAGTACGGTACGTCGAAGTTTGGCTGGACACGCTTTATCAATGGTTTCCTCGATTTGATGTCGGTGATATTTGTGTCAAAGTTCGGGAAAAAACCCATGCACTTCTTTGGAACACTGGGCACCCTGATGTTCCTTACCGGGGGTATAATAGCCGCATGGCTTGTGGCTGGTAAACTTTGGGCTCAGTTTCATCATTTAAAGTATCGCCCGGTAACCGATCAGCCCCTTTTCTATATTGCCCTTGTGGTAGCAGTAATTGGTGTGCAGCTCTTCACTGCTGGGTTTATTGGTGAGCTGGTTTCGCGTAGCTCTTCCGACAGGAATTCCTATCTGATAGAGAAGGAGTTAGGGTAAATACACTCAAAAGTTGTTCAATAACATAACTTTAAATAGCACTCCTGAGGTGCTATTTTGCTTTATTTGTAGTTGATAATTTAGAGTGATATGAAAGCACTACTGTCGCATCGTTCAATTAGAAAGTACAAGAGCGATCCCATTGACGATTCTCTACTTCAAGAGATTTTAACTGCCGGAACCCGCGCTTCAACAACTGGCAACATGCAGGTTTACAGCATTATTGTTACCCGCGATGAGGAGGTTAAACGGCAACTTTTACCTTTACACTTTAACCAGCAGATGGTAATGCAGGCACCAGTGGTGCTCACCTTTTGCGCCGATTTCAATCGCTTTAACAAGTGGTGCCTGCAGCGTAAGGCCAACCCGGGGTACGATAACTTTTTGTCGTTCTTTACCGCTGCAATTGATGCCCTTTTGGTTGCCCAAAACGTATGCATTGCTGCAGAAGAGAAGGGGCTGGGAATATGTTACCTTGGAACTACAACCTATACTGCCGATAAGATTATCGAGGTGCTGAAGCTACCCAAAGGTGTTGTGCCTGTAACAACAGTGGTAATGGGATACCCCGATGAGCACCCCGACTTAACCGATAGGCTACCGCTTGCAGGTGTTGTGCATTACGATGTTTACCAGGATTACTCTGAGGGCGATATCGACCAGATATACCAGCATAAGGAATCACTACCATTAACTAAACGCTTGCTGGAAGAGAACCAGAAGGAAACACTAGCTCAAATTTTTACCGATAAACGCTATACCCTAAAGGATAATGTTGCGTTCTCAAAGAATCTGCTTAAGGTTTTGGAGATGCAAGGATTCATGAATAACGATAGAACGGAATAGAAGAAATAGACTTTAAAGCCAAAAGGGTCGCAATTACTTGCGACCCTTTTTTATGGCTATTACTTATTAGTTAGTTGGGCCGTTATCGACCTTCGATTCAATCACGCTTTGGATTGATGATGATACGTTAGATAGGAAATCGTATCCCGTTTGACTTTCAATGTAATCAACCGTGGTGCGATAGTAACCCCAGGGTTGGCTGTTTACAGTCTGTGTGTTGGGCATCCATACCGCAATTACACGGGTTGATGTTGTAATACGCGAAGCATCGTTCGAGCCAACAGGTATTACAACGATAACTTTCCAAACATAGGCAGGAACGGTAATGTTTTTACTGGAGATGGTGGTTTTATATCCAGCCGACCCGGTTCCACCTTGTCCCCATGGCCCAGAAATGATGTATAGTTCATTGCCTGCATCAATTAGTGAACGGCAGTAATTTTCAAGATTAGCCCAGGTTATCTGGTTGTTGTTGGGGGCTTGGGGAACCATGTTTGTCATCAGGAAGGTGGCGGAATTATCGGTGGTGGATCCAGTTCGATCGGCACTGGGGCACATGTGACCACGATCGAAGCCTGATCCGCTATAGTCGGTCCCGCCAACCCACACCCAACTGGAAGGTAGGGTATTATCGGCACGGAAATCATCCTGCCTTGGGGCTGAGCCTATCCAGGCACTGCTCAAATGCCACGATACCCAGTTGCAGGTCAACTTGCTGTTGTTGTATGATAGAGCATACTGGGGTTTAACCATAAGGTAGTTGTTGGGGTATGCAGTGCTGGCCACCGCCCCCGAAGGGTTGCCCAGCGCCATGTTGTCGTCGCGGGTGGGTGCAGTTGAGTTGTCGGTAATTTTGAAATCATCGATGTTAATACGATATGAGCCACCCGACACCTTTCTGATCTCGAAGCGAACATTACCCGTTAGGTTAACAGTAAAGGTTGCTTTGCTTAGTGTGGTTGATGATGTGGTTACTGTTGAACCTACTTTGCTCCATGTGCTCCCGCTGTTAGTTGATACCCAAAGCTCCCATGTGCTGGTTCCGTCGCTGCCATACTTGGCATGGTAAACCTCAACGGTTGTAGCACCATTTGTTTTATCGAACTGCATGGTTACTTTTCCGGTATTAACAATTCGAACCGATTTGGTGCCATTTTTACTGTCGCTGGTTGAGGTGCCAAGCAAAGCGTCGTTTAGGTACCAGCCGCCAGTCGATAGGGTTACGCTTGCTCCGGCATATGAGGTTTTACTTCCACTTTCAAAATTCTCGAGTAAGTAACCGGTTGCCTTATCAAAAGTGTCCTGTGGCATTGCCGTTGCCACTTCTAAATTTTTGTTCTTTGGATTGGCTGGAAAGTCTTTTTCACATGCCGAAAATCCAACAAAAAACGAAAGCATTAAGGTTATTGTCATAAACCTTGCAAATTTGTTTTTTAGTTTCATGGCTATTGGTGTTTGGGGTTGGTGCGGTAAATGTAAGGCTTATATTTTAATGTAATTCAAGGTGTAGATTACCATTTTATTAACATTTTATCACCATGTGCACTTTGCTGTCATTGCCAAAATTAATTGGTATTTGGCACGTGGTTTGTTCAAATGAAAGAAAAGGTTGTCATGAGGTTTATACCACTTGCATTTTTAGCATTAGTTGGGTGTACAGGGCGGAATGATACCGAAAGGTTGTCCCGCTCAATTGATAGCTTATCGAGTGAAATAGCCAGATTGCGGATTGATTTGAACTATAGGGATTCGACAAGGGAAAAGAAGATTTTACCACCTAACGATACAACCCCTAGAGCTATTGTCAGGGTTGAACACAAACCTCCAAGAATCATCAAAAAGGATACTTTACAGGTTAAGCAAAAGGGAAAGCCTCAAAATGATACATTGATATACCGCTTTGCAGGTGGAGGTGTTTCTGTTAAGGTATTACCTTGGGTTGATAGTAAACAACTAATTGAGATTTACAGTCTACAGGGTGAGGTGGTTATTACACTTGAAAACATCAACCTGAGTTACCATGTGTCCAACACTCTTCATTTCCGCTCCGATGGATCGCTGGAGAGGGTAAATGAGCATTTCAATCCGGGCGCCAGCATGTACTGGTACGATACCGTGATCCACTTTGAACCCGATAATGAACCTGCCTGGAAAATAACCTTCCAATACCCACAGAGGACTGTTGAAGACTCCATGGGCGAAAAGTATTTATGGAATCGTAGCCAAAAACGTTGGGTGAAGCAGGAGATTGTAATTGAAACAATTCAACCATCAGCCCCTTGAAAAAATCCCCGTTGGCATATGCCGAACGGGGAGTCCCAAACATATCGATTTTTACTGGTTTTTACTTGAATGCCTTTTCGGGTAAACCATCCCCCTCGAGGCTAAGGCGTTTAAAGTACTCGGGTACCTGACGGCCCATTAGCTCATCAACATACATCTTGGCCAACCCCATACCCAACATAAAGCCCTGTCCGCGTAGACCGGTGAACAGACCATGCCTGGTATCGATAAACATGCGGGGTTCCACATAGTAACCTGCCCAAACAGCCTGGAATCCAACGGAACTGAGTTGGGGTATCCAGTTAGAGAAAATCTCCGAGGCAATCTCAAGGAAGTCCTGCGAGTTAATCTTAAGGTTTTTATCGGCTTCACGGGGGTCAACCGCAGGCGAGGCACAGCCAATAATTTGGCCTGTTTCTGCAAGTTGCTGGCCGTAAACGGCCACAAATCCTTTGTAGTTCCTTCTATCGATAAGCATTCCAAGCGGATTGCCGTTTATACCCAGCCATGGCAGACGGCGGGTGATGAAAGCCTGATGCTTAACTGGGTAAATGCCAGTAAATATTCCTAACTGGCGGCTGAACTTCTCGCCCGAAGGGCCAAGTGCATTTACAAAATTATCGGCATGGTACTCAATGTATTCTTTATTGTGGTCGCGAACCAGGGCAACAAATCCGTTTCCGTTACGGTGAACGCTTAGTAATTCGGCATCCTCCTTAACTGTACCACCATGTTCGATGCCTATTTTGCGAAGTAAATCAACCACCTTGCCCGGTGTGGCTTGCCAGCAACCACGGGTGATTAGTGCTGCCTTATAGGTGCTGAGTTTATCGTTCATGTATGGTGATATTTCCTTTTGGAAATCGGCAGGCTGAACCATATAGGCATCGCTCCATGCCATAGACGCTTCCAGCGCCTTGAGCATGTTATCGTCGTGGGCAAAGGTTACGTAGTTAATGGGGCGATAATCGATATCGGAAACCTTATGGAGTTCCTTGAATATCTCGTGGTTTTGACGGGCAATATCGGCAATCTCCGGTAGCGAGAAGGCTGTACGCCCACCGGCAATATTGCGCCAGCTTGCACCACGACCGAAGTTTAGCATAACTGGCCGCAGTCCGGCTTCGGACATGTACCGGAATAGTGCGCTACCACCTATGCCTCCGCCGGCAATAAGGGCCGATACCTTTTCGACTCTTGCTTTTTTACCGTTGATACCTGTAACGTAGGTTTCAGGAACATCCTTTGGATAAAGTTCGCCCATGGCCACCTGGTTGCTAAGGGGGCCACGGGGAGTGGCATCGCCAACTATTTGAATGCCCATAGGGGCAAGGGTGGTTTTCAGTCGCTTGATACAGCGTTTGCCACGGCATGCCCCCATGCCCAGTCGTGTGGTGTGTTTTATTTCGTCGGCCGAGATAAACTTGCGATCGCCTATGGTTTGTAGGATTTCGTCGAGGCTAACATCATCGCAGTGACAAACGTAAATCTTTTCTTGTGGCTTATACTCATAGGGTTTAATCTGAATAGGCTCAGGATAATTCGATTTTACAATAAAACCACGAGCTGCAAGCATGTCATCGCCATGCAGGTTCAATGATTTAACCCTTGCCACATTGGTTTTGTTGGTCTTGCGGAGTATCTTCTCAATAACCCCATCGCCTAAAATATTGCCATTGTTATCAACAAGATAAACCTCGGCACCCTCTTCGGCTTCGTATTCAATGGGAAGGAATAGCCAATCCTTTGCATAACTATAGCCAAAAATGGCAAGCCCAGGGCATTGATAAACACAATCCATACAGCCCACACATTTCTCAAAATCGATATGTGGAACCGTGCTGGTTGAGTTCTTGGTTATTGCTCCGTGCGGACAAGCGAAGGTACAGGGGTTGCAGGCAAATCCGTAAAGGCAATCAATTTGAACAAAGGGTTTGCGGTTGCGGCGCTCATCGGTTGGGCGGAATGGCTCTTCGATTATTCGTACCGGATGCTGCTGGCTATCGATGTACTCCTTGCTGATGTTGAGGTATGTGTCGTAGCTGCAACGTATGCCAGCATCTTGTAGAATTTCGTATGCCACCTGTTTCCCTCTGAGAACCGCACTGGTCCCTTCTCCAATACGAATGGCGTCGCCAGCTCCGTAGCAGTTGCGACCGAAAACCTCATTACCCTTTATTAGCAGTTGGTCGTCGGGGACTAAACCGGTACAAATATTTATGGCATCGATACCCTCAATAACTTGTTCGGTACCCGGAATGGGTTTAAAGTCTTTGGCATCGGCAATAACGGCCCCAATAATTCCTGTATGGCTCTCGTTTGGAATCGCCTTTACTAATATTTTGCCTAACATAATTGGAATTCCCAACCGTCGAACCCTGTTGGCTTGTACAGGGAATCCTCCCTCGCGGGGCATTGCTTCAATAATGGCTTTTACTCGTGCACCCGCCTGCATAAGCTGGTAGCTGGTAAGGTAGCCTATGTTGCCCGCACCTACAGTAAGTACATTTTTACCCAGCAGGGTAAACTCCTGGTTCATCATCTTTTGCACAACAGCAGCGGTGTAAACGCCTGGCAGGTCGTCGTTCTCAAAGGTTGGCATGAACGGAACGGCACCGGTTGCAATTACCAGGTAATCCGATTCAACATAGTATATCTCCTCGGATTTTATATTTTTTACAGCAATACGTTTGTTTTCCAGTATATCCCAAACGGTACTGTTTAGGAATATGCCCTCGTGGTTAGTGCCAGCAAGCGTACTGGCTATTTCAAAACCACGCATGCCGCCAAACTTCTTTTCACGTTCAAAGAAGAAGAACTGGTGGGTTTGCATGTTGAACTGGCCGCCAATGGTTGAGTTGTTGTCAATCACAATATTTTCAACGCCATGTTCGAGCAGTATTTCTCGGGCGGCAAGCCCTGCGGGACCAGCACCAATAATAGCGACGGTGGTTTTGTAAACCTTGGTGCTTTCCTGTTTATTGGCTGGTTTTACATCGGGTGTGTACTCGTGTGGAATTTCTTTAACTTCCTTTACCCCATCGACTGGAGTTATACAGATACGCTTAATTTGTCCATCGACAAGCATCTCACAAGCACCACACTTGCCAATTCCGCATTCGAGGCTTCGTTCACGGTTCTCGATGCTATGGCTATGCACCGGATAGCCTGCCTGGTGCAGGGCGGCAGCAATGGTGAACCCTTTTTCGCCTTTTATATCATTGCCATTGAACTTAAAGGTTACCGTTTCGCGCTGGGGTACCTCAAGTATTGGGTGTTTATCTATTTTATGCATGGCTTTAAATACTTTTATGCAACAAGGTTTATGGATATTTTTCTGCGAAAGTATTTTTTAAGAGCATGGAATACAATGACTAATGTCAGGGTACGTAAAAAGGCAACCAATTGGTTGCCTTTTTATGTTGAACAAAAATTGAGTTAGATAATTCAGTTAATGGTGGCTAATGCAGATTTTCATGGTTCTGCTTCCTGCCTCGTTAGATATTCTTAATAAGTAGATGCCGTTGGTAAGGTTTGTGGTATTAAATGTTCTTTCCCACTCCATTCCCAAATCGGTTTTTATTTGCCATAAAGATTGACCAACAGGAGAAACCAATTCGATGAAATGCGAAATGGGCTTTTTTGAATCAATTTTAACGGTAAACCAGTTGCTGGCAGGATTTGGGTAAATAGAAATTTCTGTGTTAAGAATTTGGGAGTTAACACTTACCGGCCATAAAATTACAATGGTATCGGAGGCTGAGCATCCGTGTGAGTCAGTAACTTTTAACCAGTATTTACCCCACTGCCCGTTTGAAATAGTAATGGTTGGGCTTGTGGAACCAGTACTCCATTGATATGTAACTCCACCAATCCCGGATGTGAGCTCGTAAGGCAATGAAACTCTTAATGTGTCCTTACCATTGGCAAGTTTTAGATTTGGCAAATCGTAGATATTAACATTGAAGGTGTTGGGCGTTCCGCTGATGCTGTTCAGCTTTGCAATAAACGTAAAGGTGTTTTGTCCTTTATTAAGGTATACTTTTTGGGTAAAGTTGTACATTTTAGTGTCGTTTGGCTTAAAAGGTGAATCAAAGTTGATAGTTTCGGATATGCTTTGACCAGTAACGTTCATGGTAAGGTCAATGGTTTCGTTTGTATTGATGGTTTTGCCACCCTTATTGGCAATTGAAATGCTTACATTATCGGGAAGACCATCAAAGCAGTGCGAAGTGGGTTGATGCAATGCTGTTACTTGAACATCGAAGGTCTCGTTATAAATGATGTAAACCTCATCGTAACCTTGGCATCCATTATTATCGGTAACGGTAACCGAGTAAGTGCCCGTTTTATTTACATAATAAGTGCGATTGGTTGAGCCATCATGCCATAGGTACGAGGTGAACTCACCTGGGTCAAGGGTTATAGGTGTGGTAATGGTTCTGTCAGCTCCTAAGTTGATAACAGGGGTAGGATTAACCGTAATGGGCTTCGATGCGCTATTGGTGCAACCGTACTGGTCGGTGTAGGTGTAAGTAATTGGATGAGCACCCGCGCCCGCCTCGGCTGGTTTAAAGATATTGCCTGTAACAGCAGTTCCGCTCCAAGTCCCATTGGAAGGGTACCCACCCGACAGGGTAACCTCAGCCTGATTTGAGCAAACAGGGGCAAAATCTTGTAAACTCACAACAGGCAAAGGAGTGAAGTTTACTAGTTTAGAGTCACTAGCAGTACATCCATTTGCATCGGTAACTGTAACCGTATAATTTCCTGAACTATATACATTAATGGTTTGGGTACTTTCGCCGGTATTCCAATGGTAACTTGCATTAGGGTATGAGCCCGCGTTTAAGGTAACAGAATTGCCCATACAGGCTGTTTCATCGGGGCCAAGGTTTACAAGCAGGTCGGGGTAGGCTGTGATTTCCTGATAGATAGTGTCGTTGCTTGAAACCATATCGGATGTAAGTTTTACCCATACCCATACCGAATGCATTTTCCTTACGCTAAAATCCATGGTGTTGGTTAGGGTAATCTCTCGGGTTGATGCTGGTGTTAAATCCTGGTTCAGGGTAACTGTTTCGGTTTTAATGGTTTCGTTCTGCTTAAAACCAACTATAAACTGAGTGCCTGAGCTTATGGTTGTGTTCCCATTGTTTTGAATGGATATCCTAACAGTTTCAGCATTGCTCATATTACATCCGGATTGAGGCGATAGCAATGAGTTGATTTTAATATCTTCCAAATGAAATTTGACATTAATTTCGTCGTAGGCGGAGCATCCGTAATAGTCGGTAACGGTTACACCATAGGTGCCTGTTTGGTTTACAATGATTGTTGAGTCGGTTGATCCGGTTGTCCAGAGGTACTTATCAAAACCGTTTCCAGCCTTAATGGTATCGGCAAAGGCGTAAACGTCTCTATCCGGACCTAAATCGATTGTAGGATAACCGGTTGATGTTACGTAAAGTGTAGCACTATTATTGGCATACGATATTTCCTCGGTTCCATTCTCTGGCATAATTTCAATCCTGATTTCTGCATGGTGACTGATATTAGCCTTTGTAACCAGTGTAATGTCCCTAACGTTTTGGTAGGATAAAGCAGCCTGTAGGGTAACCGTTTCAGTAATGGCAAGGTTTCCGTTTAGCCAAACCTTGACATTGAAATGGGTTCCAGCGCTAATTTCAGGGCCAAGATTTTGGATTCGGAATTTAACATCGAAGCTGCCATTAAGTTCGCAGCTATTTTTGGGCGATAGGATTTGCAGCAGCGCAATATCGTTGCTTACTACCCATAGGGTATCCGAGGCTTTACATCCGTATGGGTTTTGGGCTTCAATAAAGTACTTTGAGAATGAGGGGAATCCGTAAATGGTGTAGGTGGGTTCTGTTGAGTTGTCGTTCCACAGGTAGCTATCGCAATCGGCAGAGTAGGTAGGTGTAATGGTGTAAACCGAGGTTGGTGTAAAGTATTGGCGCAAAGTGTCGGGGCTGATTTCAACAGTTGGTGCGGGTACTAACTTTATAGTAATCGATTTAGAATCGTTGTTGGGATTAAGATCCCCACTAACAGCCGTTGAAACGGTTATGGTATGTTCGCCTGCAGGTAGAATGGTGAATTGGCTCATTTCAATGGTTGTTCTGTCGCCGGGTGTTAGCTCTGAGGTCAAGGTGAAGCTTTGCTGTTGAATTCCCAGTTCGGTGGTAACCGCTGTGTTTATGGTAGTTCCGGCTGGGTAAACATCCTGACCGTAGTTCTGAATAACCGCCTTTACCTTAAATCCTTCGGGTGAGAAACAGGTAGTATCGGTGGGGTACTCTATGCTGTATACCCCTAAGTCGCGGGTGTTAATAAATACTGAATCGCTAGCCATCCCGCAACCGTGGGTACTGTTAACTAAAACACGGTAAGTTGCTGAGCGTATATTGTAGGTTAGGCCATTCAGGGACAACTGGTAGGTTGTGTTGCTTAGTGTTTCCCAGGCGCTTGAACCTGCAAATTTGCGTTGCCATGTGTAGGTTGAATAGCCTGCCGTAGCGGTTAGCTTAACCGTATCGACATTGGAAGTGGTTAGAGTGTCAGCTGGGCTGAGTGTAAGGTCAGGCAATCCAAAGGTTGATACGCTAAGTTTAGTTGTATCGTTTGTTTTGTTAATATCATCCTGAAATTTTGTGTAAGCTGCAAGGGTGTAATCCCCCTTGTTGCTTAAATCGATTGTTCCGGTAAAAGTAAAATTGTAAGTGTCGTAGGTTGTCCATCCATTCGATGGGGTAAATGTTTCAGAAAGAACTTCTTGTTTGTTAACGCTAAAACCTACCGTAACGCTTTGGCTTCCGTTGAAGGGGCTATTCCCGTTGTGCTTAATTGTAACACTTGGTTTAATTGGTAATGAGTGGAAGCAGTCGTTGCCTATATTGTTTATACTTATTACGCTTAAATCCTTATTGGACTGTATAATTTTAATGGTATCGCGTGCGGTACATCCGCGTGAATTATGCACTTCAATGGCATATAGCCCAAACTGTACCTCACCGGCATCATAGGTCTGGGTTGTTTTACCGGTTGACCAGGTTGAAGAATCTGCAAGTATTTTTGTTTTCCACTGGTAGGAACTAAAACCATAACCTGCATCTAATACCACCGTATCAACTTGCAGTGTTCCGATATCGGGGCCAAGTGTATACCCGGGCATGCCGTAAACCTCCAAGGTGGTTTTTAGGGTATCGTTATTGCGATTGAGCTCGTTCTGGAGTTTGTTATATGCTTGTAATTCATAAATTTTGGCAGTTGCAAAGCTATGGCTAAATGAGGTTGTGTAGTTTGATGATTGATTCTGGTTCAGAACTGACGTAATGGTTATGGTATCGGCTAGTTCCTGTCCATCGATATCTACAACGTAAGGGATTTTAAGGTTTTCCGGTAGAGGCTTGTAGCCAAAGTTTTTGAGCGTAAGGGTAAGGTTCGACTGGCCTATTTCACAGGCGTTGGTTGGGGAGTAAAGCGCAGTAAATCCAATATCGTATGGCAACTCGTAAATTTCTACCATATCAATGGCAACCCCCTCGTAGTTATTCGTTTCGTTCGATTTGAAAACAAATCGGAACTTGACGTTACCAGCAGTAATTGCATCGGAAGGAAGCAGCGTTGCTGCTTTTACATAGTCGGGTGTGTTTTTGCTCCATCCCGCAGAATTAAGCGCAGTAACGGTAGGCGTGTCGTACCAGTTTAGGCTGTAGCCCGGATGGGCATCGAGTAGGGTCCAAGTATGCCCCCCGTCGGTGCTGTACTCCAGGTTTAGTCCATCAACACCTTCCTCAATTTGCATTTTGTAGTAAAAGCTGAAAACGGGGTAGTTCAGGGAACTAATATTAAAACAAGGGCTTTCAAGGAACGATGTTTCATTGTTATTATGGGTGTACTTCAGGTTTGTAACCCATGCTTTTTGACCATTGGCTGCACCATTAAGCACGTTGCCTTGTGGAGTTCCCCATGTAATGCTTTTGTTTATGCCATACCCATTCCAGTATGCTGTGGAATTCTCGAACGAGGTGGAGTAAGGGGTGTTTACCTGTGGGTAAACGTAAAAGTTTTGCGTAAGGGCATCGTTGCTATTATCTTCGTCGTTTGGGTGGAATGTTTTTATAACAATGCTTTTAGCACCGGGTGTACTAAAATCTGCTTTCTGCGAAAAAGTTAGGGTTGCTTCACCCTCAACGGGTATGGTTGGACTAAATGTTTCGCGTGTAAAAGTCGTTCCCCCGTCGAGTGAGTAACCCACCTCAAAGGGTGTGGATATAGTGGTTCCACCATAATTACGAACTTTAACCTTAATCTCTTCATGGTTTGTTAACCCGCAGTAGGGTTGTGGAGTAAGCATTTGAATGGCACCCACATCGGTAGCAATAAAGTCACCAGTAACGGCAAAATTATCGATATTCCAGCCGCCATACTCGGTTGAATTGTCGCTGGTGTCGATGCTAATTTTTATCCACAGGTTATTTTTTCGGGTCGCAAGGTTTGATATGTTGTGTGTAATCGACCGCCAGTTGTTATCAAGAATAATGTTGTTATTATACCAAATGGGATTCCATGTAGATTTATTGTTGTTGCTGACATAAATTCGAGTTTTGTCAAAGAAGTCGATATTAAGCCAGCGTTTAAAGTTGATGTTGATGGTTTGAAAGTAAGTGGCATCAAAAGGGCCAACAATTGCCTCGTGTGGCGTTAATGGGGTGATTCCAGCGGGGTAATTCCCGTTGAGGTTTGTTGCAAGGATATTGTTGCCCTGGTAGGAATAAGATGGGTCGTTTATTCCGCCGCCTTGAGGAGTACCTCCTTGCCAAACCCCATTTAAGCTCCAGTGTGTACCACCATCCTCAAAATCATCGGTAAAAATTGATTGCGCAATAATGCTTTTCCCTTCGTGGGTTAGCGTTGTGGATGGGTATGTGCTTCCGCTAATGGTCAAGCTGTTGGGTTGAATCTCAATATCAACTGTATTGCCATGTGTTCCGTTTGATGCAACCCCTAGGGTAATCCATATATAGTTCTCACCGGTTTGAAGGGTTTTATTAAAACTACTAAAGGTGATTTGGTTTCCGTTTACCTGAACCGTGGCATTAATGGGATTTTGTGTTACATTAAGGGTGTCGGTTGAGTAGTAGATTTTATAGCTGCTGATGTCAGCAATGTTAGTGCCGGTATAGGTTGCTGTTAGCGATGTAAGGTTTAGCTCCCCGGTGTTCCCCTTTACAACTATATTTAAGGCCATAACAGGATTTGAAGACGTTCCCGTTGGAATCGTGCTATTCCTTTGGAATGCGCCAATGGAGTAAACCACGCGGGGAACATTCCCGCGTTCAACAATCTCAACATTATCCAGGCAAACTCCCCAACCCCAGTTGGAAATTCCCTCAAAGGCAATCTGGCATTTTGCCGATTTTGCCTCGGTGGGCAATATGATTTCACGTTTTACCCAGCCTACCGTTGCATTTGGGTATTCAACAAGAAAGTTCCAGTTAGCAGTTGGCGATATTCTGTAGTAAACCTTTAACTTATCGTTTGTTCCCCACGACTCCTGTGCATGCCAAAATTCCAGCACTGGTTTTGTGGAGTAACGTAGGTCAACCTCCGGAGTGATAAGTTTTGTGGTTGGTCCTACCTGTTCAATCTGGAAAAGGGCATTGTAGTTTCCACTATAGGCATTGCTTGGGTGTCTGTATTGAGGGGCACTGCTCGAGGCGTAACCGCCATTTTGGTATCGCCAGTACCTATTCCCACTTACTTTTTCCTCGCTCCATCCCGTGGGTTTTACCCCAGCCTCAAATCCCTCGCTTAAGTATTTTACCTGTGAGTAGCCTAGTATTGGCAGAAGAAATAATACAATGACAAGTTGCTTCATTACAATATTTTTAAAAATCGATACAAAATTCCAACTTTTTTAGTTAGACAAAAATAAAGGTTACGTCAAAAAATATGTTTTAAAACATTTTTTAGCAGTTTTACAATGTGCCAATGCCCTAAAAATATGATAAAATGGAATATTGATAGGGATGATTATTTTTTTAGGGTTGACTCAAAAGGTTCATTTAAATAATTTTGAAAAATTTTTAATGGATTTAGTAATGAGGGTTTACAGATTTAGATTGCTTTTTCCGGTAATTCTGCTTTTGTTAAGTATTAGCATATCTGCACAAACCGATACCGAGTTTTGGTTCAGTGTTCCGGAAATAAATCGATATCATTATAACGGTGATGAAACTAACCCTGCTAATAAGGGATATCCGGTTTACCTGCGAATAACTACTGGAAATTTACCCAGTACGGTAACCATAACCATGCCAGCCAATCAGGCTAATTTCAATGGTGGAAACCCATTGGTTTTCAATATCCCTGCTAATAAAACCCAAACCATTGACCTGGCAGCCTTAAACCTGATAGGCGACGACAAAACAACTGCCCTTACATCCATTGAAAACCGTTTGCGGTGGACCACCTCCAATGCCTCGGCCATAAACCGAAACAACAAGGGTTTACACATTGAGGCAACCACCCCGGTAACCATTTACTATGAGATTAGTGCCATTTATAATATGGAACTACTGGCACTAAAAGGGAAAAATGCCTTAGGTCAGCAATTCTATATACCCTTTGAAACTACTTATGAAATTAATAAGTATGCAACAAACGAATCCAAATACACTTATCGACCCTACAGCTCATTTGATATTGTTGCCACGGAGGATAATACGCAAATAACCATTACTCCAACCAAGGACGTTTTTGTTTGGCCTAATAGTTTTAAGCCAGCTAACATACCTTTTACTATAACCCTGAATAGGGGCGAAACGGCTATTATTGCACCCTATAAAAACGATAGCAATGTTAAATACAAAACTGATCCTAAAAATACCCTTGCAGGAACAAAGGTTGAGGTGGTTAGTGGCGGCGATATAGCCGTAATTTCAAGGCACGATATGGTTAATCCTACTGGAGGTGTCGATTTTGTTGGCGATCAATTAGTGCCTATTGATCATATTGGGAATCACTATGCTGTGGTTAGGGGGGGGCTTGCTGATGCTCAAGAGCATGTGTATGTTTTGGGAACTCAAAATGGCACACAGGTAAAGGTAAATGGTAGCGTTGTGGCAACCATTAATGAAAGAGGGGTTCTTCCAGTTCAAATTCCTTCGGCTAATCTGATTACTACCATTGAAACCGATAAGCCGGTATATGTTTATCATTTATCAGGATTTGGTAATGGATCTTCCACACAGGTTGCAGGTGCTATTATACCTACCATTACTACCTGTACTGGATCAACAAGGGTTGGGTTTAACAGGACAAAGGCTAATTACGATAACAATTACTATGATTTTTACATGAATATACTTGTCCGCAAGGGCGCCGAGGATGGGTTTAAGCTATACGACAAGAACGGCAACGATGTTACTGCAATAGTTCCAGGGCTCAATAACCCTGCCAGCTATCAGGATGTGGGAGCAACCGCTCCGTTCAATCAGTGGCGTTATGCCCGGTTCATGGCCAATAACATTCAGGCTGGGGTTGATGAGGCATACCTGCTTGCCAATGAAAAGGATGTTTTCCATTTAGGTATTCTAAACGGAAACCCTAATGCCGATGCCTTTTACGGGTATTTTTCCGATTTTAACTCATTTAACCCCAATGCATTTGTGGTGGTTAATGAGGCTGGTGGTAATAAGATTTGCTGGGGCGAGTCGCGGCAGCTCTATGCCAGTGGGGGAACCCATTACCAATGGACTCCTCACGATTTTCTCGATAATCCTTCAAGTCCAACACCGGTTGCCTCCAACATTACACATTCCATAAAGTATAACGTTACTGTTAGTGGGGCATGCGGCCTTTCCGATACCCGCGAGGTTAACTTTCTGGTCTCGGAACCTGTAGTTCCAAGCTTCACAACCGACCAGTTTGCCGGCTGTGCACCTTTTAGCCCTCAAATCATTAACAATTCAATAGGTGCTGCCACTAACGTTTGGGACTTCAACAACGATGGCGATATAGATGATCCGGGCGAAGGGACAAACAACAATGTAACATTTACTCCTTCAGTTCCATTCTTAAATAGTACTACCGATACCTTGCGGTATACACTATCGTTAGTAGTAACCGATAATACTGGTATCTGTGTTAAGTCGTTTAAGAAAGATATTCTGGTATACCCGCACATCGATATTAGCCCGGTAATTGATAGTAAGTCCGATCCCAATAACTGCCATCCACTTACCGTGAACTTTAAGGCAAATCCAACCGGAAACCATGGAACGGCAACATTCCGCTGGGATTTTGGTGATGGGGCAACTTCGGCTTCACCCGACCCAGCTCACACTTATTACAACTATAACAGTGCTCCAACTACCTATAACGCTCAGCTAACCCTTACTGACAAGTACAACTTTTGCTCAGTCACAAAGCCAGTACCTGTTACCGTGCAACCCTATATTAGGGCAAACTTTGCTGTTGAGCGTGTAACCGGCTGCTCGCCTTTTAGTGTTTTGGTAACAAACAACAGCACAGGAGGGATTACCGCCTGGCAGTGGGATAAGGATGGTGATGGTGCTTTTGATAGCACCGATCCTGCAAACTGGACTTTCAGTAAAACAAATAGCGGGGGTAGTCCGCTACCCACTACCATCAAACTTAGGGTTCAGAATAGCGGAGGCTGCATTAACGAGTACTCTCAAACCATAACTGTTAATCCCACCCCTACAGCAAATGTTAACGTAAACACAAGTGGCGATATAGCTTGCTCCCCATTAGATGTAAACCTTGCTGCAACCAATGTAACCAATGCCAATACCTTTGAGTGGCATTTGATTGATGGTGCAAACACCAACATTATATCAACCCAGCAAAGTACTACCTACCAGCTGCAGAACAACGATGCGTTTGCCCATAGCTACAATATTCGCTTTAAGGCCTTAAACCAGTATGGTTGTGAGTATCTCTCTAACCTATTCCCCGTTACGGTTCAGCCTTTTGTCGATGCACAGTTTTCTGTAACTCCCACAGGTAACTGCTCTCCTGTCGATTTAAACTTTACCGTACAGAAATTTCCCGGCATTAATCAGTTTCAGTGGGATTGGGATAACAATGGTACTCCAGATGCAACCTACACACAGGCAGGTCAACAAAGTGCGTTCACGCGCCAGGAGGTAAACCAAACCGGAATTACCCGAAATTTTCAACCGGTAATTACCGTAGCAAATATTGCTGGCTGTAAGCGTTCAAAGCAGTTAGATTTGCCTATCCCCATTTACCCTGAGGTTACTGCCAACTTCGATTTACCGGCCGGCTCACAGTGTAACCCTGCTTCGCTAACCTTGACTAATACCAGTACCTATACCGGAGGGGCAGCACTAACCAATGGCTCATACCAGTGGAGTTTCGGTGATGGATCAACATCAATGGAAACTTCTCCCTCCCATGTATTTACCAATACATCAGGAACTGATAAGTTATTTAATATTTCATTAACAGCAACTTCGGAACATGGCTGCCAGTCGGCGGTTATCAAAACGCTTACCGTTTACCCCTATATCAAACCAGAGTTTAGTATCGATAACCTGGCGGGATGCGCCCCTCATAGCTACAACATCAATTTAACCACTCACCCTGGTATAAGTCAGTACGAGTTCGATTTTGATGGCGATGGCAATATAGACCAGACCTATACATCGGTAACTGTACCGTCAGTTATTCCGCGCACCCAGGACAACCTTACTGGAGCCGAGAAACTCTACAACGTATCGCTCAGGGTACGCAATAGTGCTGGTTGTACCGATAATTCTGCGATACCAGTAAGGGTTTACCCGGGTGTAACCGCCAGTTTTACCCCTACCGTTGACCAAACCATTTGCGAGGGCGCATCGGTTAACTTTGTAAGCAACAGCGTTGTGAATGGAACAACCAATCATCCCCAGTTCACCAGCTGGAGTTTTGGCGATGGCCTTACCTCAAACCAGCAATCGGTATCGCATACCTTTAATAACGACGATACGCAAAACAGCAAATCCTATACTGTTAACTTAACCGTGTCAAACATTCATGGATGCTCCGATACCGTAACCAGAACGGTTACCGTTCACCCCAAGCTTACCAATGGTTTTACCATGCAAATGAGTGGCAATTGTACTCCTTTCAACGTTACCTTTACGCCAACAGCCATTGGGGCAACCCAGTACCAGTGGACCTTCGATGGCCTTTTCCCCAACGAGAACCGCACCGACGGAAATCCTTTTACCTACGAGGCTGATAATACTGACCCTGACAATGTAAAAAACCACACTATTTCCCTTGTTACTTCTAATGCTAATGGCAATTGTGTGAGTCAACCTGTTACCAAAACTCTTTCGGTTTATCCCCGTATAGTTCCGCAGGCAAGTGCTCTATCGCAATTTGCATGCCCCGGCACACCCATTGAGTTTACCAACAGTTCAACCGGAGGCAATTTGCTTTTCTACTGGGAGTTTGCCGATGGACAATCGTTTGCCACAACCCAACAGGATAATATCACGCACTACTTTGATAATAGAACTTCAACCGATAAACTGTTCAACGTTACCCTGTGGGCAACCAATGCTAATGGGTGCTCTATGTCCACTAGCGTTCCCGTAACCATTCACCCAAGGGTTGAGGCTGATTTTACAATGAGTTACGATAGCATTTGCGTGCCATTTGATGTGAAGTTTACCAATACATCGCTGAACGGTACAAACTTTAACTGGGACTATGGCTATACACTTGGTGGTGTTCCACAACAACAAACCACTGCACGTCCAACCCTTTCTCATACCTATACATTCGATAACGATTTACTCAACACCATTATTAAACCTACAATCACCCTTACCGCAACGCAGTCGCATGCCAATAGCGGACTAACCTGCTCTAGCTCTAAAAGTGTCCCATTTATTGATATTTACCCTAAAGTGGTTGCTGGTTTTAATTTAGATACCGATAAGGGATGTACTCCGCTAACGGTTAATTTTGCTAATAGTTCTACTGGTTTGGGCAGTTATACCTGGGGTTTTGGCAACGGAATGCGATCCACGGAAACCTCCCCTCAGGGAATAGTTTTTATCAATACTAGGAAGGATAATCTCGCCACTTACAAGGTTTGGCTTAAATCTATTAATGCCATTGGCTGCGCCGATAGTACGAGCCGAACGATTACTGTAAATCCCAAGGTTGAGGCTGCTTTTACTTGGGATAAAACTGCTGGCTGCTCGCCGGTTAATATTAGCTTTAATAACACTTCCACTTCAGCCTTATACCAGTATAGTTGGAATTTTGGCGATGGATCCCCCACAACCCATGCTGAGCAACCCGGAATTCATACCTATACCAACTTGGGATTAACCATACAAAACCCAAAAGTTACTTTAATAACCCAGTATAAGGACGATATAAGTTGTGCTGATACCCTTGAGTTGCCACTTAGCATCTACCCGCGTATTTACCCCGACTTTACCTATAATCCTGCTGGATGTACGCCTCATTTAGTTCAGTTTACCAATCAAACCCAATCCTTTAGCACCAATAACCAATATGTATGGAATTTGGGTAACGGGAATTATGCCTATTCTGCCAACGTTGAGCAGGAGTATAAGAATACATCGACCCAAAACGAAAAAAACTTTACCATAACACTTAAAGCAACCAGCGAGCACGGATGTATCGACTCAGTTAAAAAGGACGTTACAGTTTATCCTCGTCCTGTTGCGGCCATGGAACTTAAAAGTAACTACATCTCTTGTCCGCCTTTTAACGTTGAAATTGAGAATAAAACGTTGGGTTCAAACCTAACCTACCATTACGACTTTGGCGATGGTGCCGACAGTACAACAACCTCGCCGCTAAATATGGTGCATGTATTCGATAATACCCAAAGCGTTACCCAATCGTATCAAATTTGGCTGCACGCCAAAAACAATTATGGATGCGACGATGCCATCTCGCAAACCATTCAGGTATTTCCAAGGGTTACGGCCAGGTTCGATGCCAGCCCGGGTTACATGAGCTGTAGTCCGTTTGATGTGCAGTTCTCAAATCTATCGACAAATGCAAAAATTTATACCTGGAATTTTGGCGATGGGTTTAATTCCTCGTCAACCAATCCATCACAATCGTTTTTAAATGATACCGAAAACGATAAAGTATATAACGTTAAATTAACGGCGCGTTCGGAGTTCGATTGTGTTGATGATACTGTAAAACAAATAACCGTATGGGCTACACCCCGTGCTTTAATCGGCGTTGAGCCCCCCTTAAAGGAATTCCCTGATAACACATTTAATATCATCAACCAATCGAGTCCGGCGGCGGATAGTTGGCATTACAAATGGTATTTTGACGACAATACATATAGTACCGATAAAAACCCTGGCACACACACCTATACCCGTTGGGGCCATAAGGAAAAAGGTTTTACCTACGATGTTTCACTTGCAGTAAACAGCCCTCACTGCAAGGACTCAACTTCAAAGATTGTTTATTTGATGCCTCCAAAACCCATTGCCGATTTCACCCAAAGCCAGGCAAATGGTTGCGCACCCCATGAAGTGCATTTTGTTAATAACTCTCAGTATGGTGAAAATTACGAGTGGGATTTTGATGATGGAAGTCAACCCGTTATAGAATTCCAACCAATACATGTGTTCAGTAAACCGGGATATTATAGGGTTAAGTTAAAGGTAACAGGCGAAGGTGGTGAAAATTTCGATTATGGCATCATAAGGGTGTACCCAACTCCTAATGCCGACTTTGTTGCCTATCCTTCACGCGTAATGTTGCCCGATGCAACAGTTCGCCTGCAAAACCTCACAACCGATTGCGATTCTTGTTCGTACGACTGGGATATGGGCGATGGCACAAAGTATATCAACCAGAAGGATCCAAACCACACCTACAAGGGAATGGGTGAGTTCCGAATATCGCTATGGGCTGAACGGAAATATAGCGATGCCATTTGTAGGGATTCAATATCAAAGTATCCTGCTGTATGGGTTGAAGGTATAGGTTACGTTAAGTTCCCCGATGCATTTAAACCTAACCCCAGTGGGCCCAACGGTGGTGCTTACGATGAGCATGATATGAAGAATGAGGTGTTCCACCCC
>Ga0078972_1006837_pt1 | contig 26361 bp, 14 predicted proteins | sample YelNatPaOPGAMG01_FD_67568 | JGI IMG/M metagenome (GOLD analysis project Ga0078972, IMG submission 67568) | Hot spring thermophilic microbial communities from Obsidian Pool, Yellowstone National Park, USA - OP-RAMG-01 (SPADES assembly) (version 2) | ecosystem: Environmental > Aquatic > Thermal...
AACTCAATCGCCCAACCTTCACAATGCTCTTAGCGCCAGGCGACTGGTCAGTCACAGTGCCACGAATAGTGATGCTTTGCCCCTTAGCCACAGCCGTAAGCGGCGCTTCAACAGTGACGGCGCTCGGACCCTTACCAACGCAGTAAACCTGGTTGTCATAGTAGTTGTAGTAGACGAGCATGCCTTCGGCCAACACGGCGGTTGACGAGCCTACGCCGCCTGACTGCCCTGACCAGCTCATCACGGTCCAGATTTCCTTGCCCGTGTATGCGTCGAGGCAGTGCATGCGTTCGTTTTTGTACAGTGGATAGTTGGGGCTGTGTTCGTTGTTGAAGGCGTAGACTTTGCCGTCGGCGATTGCTGCGATGAAAATCGGGTAGTTGCCCCACGGGGTTTCTATGCCGCTGTTCCGTGCGTACTTCCATTGTAGGCTTCCGTCTTTGGTTGACATGCATATGAGTTCTCCGCCGAAGCCTTGCACGTAGAGGTTTCCGTAGGCGGCTACTGCTCTTGCTCCGCCTCCTTCGCCGCTGCCGTAGTAGTTGAAGTCGTTTGTGCTGTAGCCCACTGGGCCCCAGAGTTGTTGGCCGTTGTCTAGGCTGTAGCCTACCCATTTCATGTCTTCAACTTGGAACATTGTCCAGACGCGGTTTACTGGGTCGACTGGTCCGAGTCTGCGGGTGATGTTTCCAGCTGGTGCAGGGTAGGTTTTAACCCAGAGTAGTTGGCCTCGGCTTTCAGGCTTGTCGCTTATGGCCCAGACTGTGTATGGGTCTGGTGTGAACTTGTCGCCGACTCCTGGCGCGATGGCGCTGCTGCGTCCGAGGATGATGTCGCCTGGGATGACGTCTACGATGGCTGGGGCAGCGTTTCCAGTCAAGTCGGCGGTGATTGAGACGTTCCACGAGTATGCCTTGCTCATGTCAACAGACTTGCCGTTTGGACGCCACTGATACGCGTTCGTGCCCGTACCGTTATACGGGTCAACAAGCTCAAGACCCTGACCCTTACACGTGTCGTTCCACAAAGCAAGCCAGCCTGTGCGCGCAGTTGTGTTGTAGCTGAGTACGTAGCGGACGATTTCGCCTTTCTTGGTGTAGACTTCGTAGCCTGAGGGTACGCCTGTCAGGTTGAACATCCATTTGCCCGTGAAGGGGTCTATAGCCATCCATGTGGTGCCAGTTGCTGCCCAGAGTATTCCGCCTACGACGCCGTGCTGGTTCTGCGATTCATAGTTATAGAGCTGCCCGAAGGTTGGGTATATGCTTACATTGGGTGCGCCTGTGGATGTATTGCCGAGAAGCATGCCGAGGTCGTCGCGGCGCCAGATGGTTTCGCCTGTTTTAAGGTCGACGCAGACGTAGCCGCCGCCTGTGCCTGAGTGCCCAAGCGGCATTGGGAAGTAAAGTCTGCCCCACATGATTATGGCGTTGACGAATCTGCCCTCGTAGGAGCCGCCTGAGTAGAAGCCTATACTTGGGATTTCGCTTGGTCCTCCAACGATGCCGCCGAACTCGATGGGCATCGTCCACATTATGTGCGGGCTGCCCGGTGCGGTTCCGCTTGTCTGCCAAAGTCTGTAGCTTGCTGAGAAGCTTCCAGGCAGGTAGGCGCCTCGAAGCCAATGCGATGCGATGCCTGCCCAATTAACGTTTTGCCCCTCGATCGGGCGAGTCCAGAACTCTGTTGGAAGCGGAACGTCTGGCACTTTGGCGATCTTCTCCTGCTGCACTGTAAGCGTCGTCGTCGCTGTGCTTGGCAGGAAGGTGTCGTTTATGTACGGGCTGCTTGCGCCTGGCAAACCTGTTGGACCGTACAATGACAGCACTTGACCTGGATAACTGAAGACGAAGGTGTATTTACCGACTTGGCTGGGCGTGTACAGCGTGTACGTAGAGCCTGTTGGGTCAGAGTTGAATGGGCCAAGTGTTTCAGTCGTGCCGTCGGGCCGTGTAACTGTGACGGTGAAGTTTCGCCATCGGTCACCGGCGATTCCAGCAGCCGTCGGCGGAGCCATGTGAAGCCACATTACGACGAAGACGGTTTCGCCTACGCCCACAGGGTTAGGTGTAACCACGATGTAGGCGTATGTGGGAATGCTTATCGGTGGAGTGCTTGCTTTAGCCGCGGGATAAACGAGAAGTGTTGCGACCAACGTAGAGACAAGAATCAAAGAGACTAAGGCTGCAAAAGGCTTTTTGCGGTTGACGTTCACCATTCTTCTTTCTCCTTTTAGTTTACGCATGAAGCAATCGTTGCCGCTGTAATATAAGCCTTTTCCAAAATCTACCATGCCTCGGCAAGCAACCAGTTTTTGAAGTTTTCTCCGCATTCAGACGGTCAATAAACCCGTAAACGTTTCGTTAAATCATGGACGCAGTGTTCTTAGGCTCAGCCGTTAAGGCTGAACAAGTCGGCGAGCGCGACGCGGAAGCGGCAACCATGTCTCAGCAGTCTCTGTGAAAAGCAAAACGCGGTTGAAAAAACATTTTGCCGAAGCATTAGTCAGCAGCCATTCGGCTTGGTGGTTCGAGAACCTGCATTACGGCTGGTTTGCATTGGCGTTTTCTACGCAGCTTTGCGATGCCCTAAAAAAGGTGTGGTTAACTTTGGACGAAGGACTTATAGCGTAAACTGTGTTTCTGTATAAGGTAGGAGAAGAAGTTGAATGGCGAGAACTCTTCCGCCGTGGAATGTTAAGCGTGAAATCTTTGTCAAGGCGGTGGACGAGACGGACCCTCGATACGGGTGCAGACCTGAACAGAGACCTGCCGAAGCCTTGCTCAGGTACGGCGTGGTCAACCTTGACAAGCCTGCGGGTCCTTCAAGCCATGAAGTTGCTGCCTGGACAAAACGGCTTATGCATGTGGAAAGTGTAGGTCACGGTGGGACCCTAGAGGCGTAGTGCTGGGGAAATCCAAAGGTAACCGGTGTCCTACCCATAATGCTTGGTGAAGCCGTGAAAAGTGTGCAGGCGCTTCTTCAAAGCGGGAAGGAATATGTCTGCGTCATGCGGCTCCACGCGCCAGCGGAGCCTGAGCATGTCCTAAAGGTTCTTAGAATGTTTGAAGACGAAGTGTATCAGCGTCCGCCCCTGCGGGCAGCGGTTAAACGGCAGCTTCGAACACGGCGAGTCTATTACATTGAACTGCTCGAAATTGAAGGGCGAAACATCCTGTTCAAGATAGGCTGTGAAGGCGGCACGTACATACGTAAGCTCTGCCACGACATCGGCGAAGTCCTCGGCACCGGCGCGCACATGCAGGAGCTTCGGCGAACACGTGCGGGTCCGTTCACTGAGGAGGACGAATCAAGCGTGACACTTCATGAAGTAGCTTACTACTACGGCGAATGGAAGGAGAAGGGCAGCATGGATGCGCTGCGTCGAATCGTAAAGCCGATGGAGAATGCGCTTGTGCTGCTACCTGCAATCGTCGTGCGCGACTCTGCCGTTGACGCTTTATGCCATGGCGCAAACCTCACCGCTCCAGGCATCCTGACAGTCGATGCAGACATCATGCCTGGCACGTTGACTGCAGTGTACACGTTGAAGGGTGAAGCCGTTGCGCTTGCAGTGGCAACGCGTTCCACCAAGGAAATGCTCAGCCTAAACCACGGCGTAGTCGCCGCTGTTAAACGTGTCCTCATGGCAAGAGGCACATACCCAAAAGCATGGAAAACAACGGAAAGATGACGAAACAAAAGTCTCAGGCAGAACATTATTATACGCCGAACCCAGCCAGCCGGCGACGCTGCGCGCTGGTTCGCACATGGCTCAGGGGACGCCTATTTGAGTTTCTTACGTCTTCAAGCGTCTTCTCAGCGAAACACATAGACGTGGGCACAAGACTGCTCATAGAGAACATGCAGTTGCCCAGCGATGGAAAAGTCCTCGACTTAGGCTGCGGCTACGGTCCAATCGGCATAGCTGCGGCAGCCTTGAACCCAAAGCTTAACGTGACTATGACGGATATCAACATACGCGCGGTCAAACTTGCATTTTTAAACGCTAAACGAAACCACGTTGCAAACGTAACCGTCAAGCATGGAAGCCTCTACGAGCCTGTCAAAGGCGAAAGCTTCAACTGCATTCTCACAAACCCGCCCTTAAGTGCTGGAATGAAAACCGTGAAAGCCATAATCGCTCAAGCACCGAAACATATGTGTGAAGGCGGTACGCTGCAGATGGTGACGCCGTCAAAAATAGGGCATAAAACACTGCCAGAAGCTTTCAGACAAACCTTCGGAAACGCTATGACGCATACAAGAAAAAGCGGTTACCGAATACTATTAGCGCAAAAATAACGAAGCCAACACGAAAAGAAACAGGACATCACGACTTCAACTTGTCTGCAACATATTCACACCAACAGCTTCAAACCACAGAGACGCCGCACTGCAGCGGGCAACGCTGGCGATGCTTCGCCATCAAAGCTTGACTAACATCGAATCAAGCAAACTTAAGACGTGGGGATAATAACGGTGCAGAACACCGAAAACCAAGTAAGAAACAAAAATTTACAAAAAACAATAAAAAAGGGGAAAGTGAAGAGCACGTTGCAGGACCTTCATTGCTTACTGACGTTTTTTCCGAAGCATCAATGCCACAGCAGCAGCGACAACAGCGACGGCGACTACGACGGCAGCTACAACAACATAAACGTTCACAGACGGCGCAGACACAGCAGGCGGAGCAACAGACGGACTAACACTCGGACCGACCGAAGGCGAAGGCGACGCGGACGGCGACGCTGAAGGCTGAACCGACGGTGCAGGCGCAGCTGTAACGCCGATTGCTGTTGAATCAGACGAAGGCCAATAAGACTTCGAACCGTTAAACACTGCCGTAACCGTGTATGTTCCCTGCTTAGGCGGCGTCCACAAATAGCTAAACACTCCGCCGTTCGCAGGGTCCGTGCGAACAGTACCAATGTACGTTGAAACGCCAGCCTCGTCCTTAACGTAAAGGTCTACGCTTACGCCGGTAAGGTTAACAGGCTTAACCTGCTGCATGTACACGTATTCCATCCACGGCGACATACACTCGTCAGCAACAGCGGGCACCCCGTTGGGGAAGCGTGCGGTTCTGTCAGAGTCCTTGGTGCCTGGAGATTCGTCTGTGACCTTGCCTTTTATTAGAACGCTGCCACCGAGGGATACTACGTCTTGTTGGGTTGAAAGTTTAACAGCAGTAGGGCCTTTTCCGAACGTGTATATTTGACTGTCGTAGCTGTTCCATTCGACAAGGTATCCGTCTGCAATTGCTCCTGGACAGCGGCCACTGAAACTTAGTATCTTCCAAACTAGTTTGCCTGTGTTACAGTCTATGGCGATTCTGTAAGCCGGATGCATCGGCGGGTCATACATGTGACCTTCTGACAGGAACAGTTTGCCGTCAGCGACGCTTTGGGTTCCAAACTGCCATAGCGGGTAAACTCCGTAGGGAGTATCGTATCCAGCGCTTCCAGTATTGTAAGTCCACAAGAGTTTTCCTGTCTGCAGGTCAAGAGCATTCACGTAACCGCCGAAGTCCCAGATGTAGACTTTGCCGTATGCTATTTGTGCAGCGCGTGAAATGTGACTCCAAGCGTTGCCTGGAAGTTGGATTGGACCCCAAAGTTTCTGTCCGTTCGTCAGACTGTAACCGTATGCTTCATCGGTATCCTTGTCATGCAAGATGTATACGCCGTCACGTGCGGTGAGCACTGCGATGTCATGCAGGTACGGCAATGTCTGGTTTACCGGTCCCCAGAGAAGCGCGCCTGTTTTGGCGTCAAAGCCTGCTGTGACCTGCCAGCCGTAGCTGAGTTCGATAAACATGCCTGGACCTGGAGCATAGCGAAGCAGTATTACCTCAGGAGTTCTTGCTGCAATGCTGAGAGAAATGTTTTGGTCGTTAAAGGTTTTCGGAATAGGCACTGACCACTCTATTCCAGACGACCAGTTGTACGTGCCGCTTGGGCGGATAGTTATTTGATCAAAGCTTTTGCTCATCATAAGCCTCGTCGAGTTCCATTTAGTAAGGTTGCCGCCTGAAGTGTAGTAGCCAACAAGCGTTCCCTCCTGTTCTGACTGTGTATCCATCAGGAAGGGCACGTTCTGGACGTCAGTTATGTTCGCCTCGAAGACTCCCGTCATTGGATCGTAAATCCCGAAATAACTTGGCGCGCCGAAAAACGCTGCTGACGTACTGCTATACAAGAACGCCCAAGACCCATACTCCTGTATCGAGTGATAACGCAGTATTTGACCCATCCTGAAAACTTCACTTCCACTTTCGCCTGCCGTTCTAGTCCACACTGTTTGCCCAGTGCGCAAGTCTACAGCCACCCAGCTTACTGGTTTAGCGTTTGGACCTGCAAATTCTGTATAGTATAAGATTCCGTTGATGATTATTGGTTCAAAAAAGTTCGTGGCTATCGTTGTCGACATGTACTGGCTCATTTGGTCTGCGCTTATTGGCGCTCCTGGTTGACCCCCGAAATGTGTCGGCTTCACCCAAACTATGTGCCCAGTATCTGGAGCTTGACTGTATGGATTGAAGTTGCCGGTAGCATCATACATGCCTGTGGTAGCGAATGCAGGTGCTGCCAGTCCAAACCAGCTTCCGCCAAGCTGAGCCCAGTTCCAGTTTAATGCATATATTGGACGGGACCAGTATTCGCTTGGAAGCGGCGGACTCTGGTAGATAGAACCTGCCTGCTCCTGCTGCACCGTGAAAGTTACTACTTCGCTGGTGGCTGGCAGATAGGTGGTGTCAACGTAGTATGGGGAACCGAGAAACGGGTACACCCAGCGTTGTATTCGTTGTCCAGGGTAAGAGGCTTGAACTTTATATTCGCCGACCTGAGTTGGCGTGTACTGAAGCCATATGCCGCCCACAGCATCAGCTTTCTTCGGTCCTATAGTCTCTTTTGTGCCGTCAGGGCGTGTTATTACGATTGAAACATTCTCGTATCTGTCACCCGTGCCGCCTAACGACGTTGTAAGCATAGGTTTGCTGAAAAAGACATTGATGTAAACGTGTTGGTTAACACCCACAGTGCTAGGCGCAACGCTCAGAAGCAGAAACGTAGGGATCTGCGCTGGAATTTCCTGCGCGTTAGTGACTGACGTAGATGCCACTATCATAGCCACAGCCATTGTCAGAATCAATGCGATTGCAGTTAACATTTTGCTTTTCTGAACCATTGTTTCTTCACTCCAAAAGTTTTCTTTTACTTTAAGCGTTTTGCACGCTCAAAACTCAGGTGGACGGATTAGATATTTAAAATTTGTGCCAGTGTCATATCAACTTTTCAACATTACACTTGCAGAGGTTGGCTGGGACCGCTTTTATGCCTCTGTGGAAACGTGAATTGTTAAACCAGTCTCTGCACTCGCCCAGTTTGCCTTTGAGCAAGCCAGGAAACTTGCGCAGTGGATTAATGAATTCTCGGTTAAGACTTCGGATGCACCGTTCAACCTTACCTTGTCCTCATGATGAGATGGACAAGCAAAAAACGCTTCAACTTCACGCTGCCTACACCAGCGTTTCCACAGCTCCTTAAACTGCAAGCCATAAACAGACAAAATAGCCTTCAGCAGGCGCTTCTGCCTCTCCAAAACCGCCACCGTTTCAGCTGCAGCCAACTCATGATCAAACTGCTCAGCCTTTTTCCCAAATGGAGAAAAAGACTGAATACTGCTTAATGGCGTTAAGTTGGAGTTGAAGCGCAGTTTGCGAAAAAAGAAAGAATTAACAGGAGAAAACAAATGAATTCCCAATTGAGTCTTTGTTTCTCAGACTGTCTGCCGCTTAGTCTTCGATTTTGAAAATACCCATTAAAACTTTTTTGATACGAAGAATTCAACGTTGAGAAACAAAGAAGAAAATGGGAAATTGATGTTGCCTTTTCTGTTCATTCTCTACGCTTGCGGAGAATCGCCGTTAATGCAGCAGCAATAATGGTTATCGCGATTACTGCCGCGGCTGCGATGACGATTTCTGCGAGGATCATTGCCTCGGCTGGGAGCTGTGAGGGCGTCAAAGCGGGACTAAGCGTAGGCGAAGCTGAAGGGCTGACTGATGGAACAATTGGTATGCTTGGGGAAACCGTGGGTCCAACCATTAGTGTAGTTGTCCCATATGAGCGCCAGTAGGATTCTGAACCTTCGAAAGTAGCGGTTATCTTATACAGGTCCTCGGCTGGCGGTGTCCACTTGAACCGGAAAACTCCGTCTGCGTCGCTGGTGGTGTAGCCTATGTCTATGGCTGTGCCATCTGACTTGGTAGCGGTCAATTTCACTTTAACGCCTTCAACGTTTGCCGCCAAATAGAGCCAAAGCTGAACGGTGAATGCTCAGCTAACGTGTCGTCTTCGGGCGGTCTTTTGTTGCATGAAGGGTATGAGTTGGATTACAGGTTCATAATGGGGTGAGTGCTTAGAGAAAAAAGAAGGAAGTTTTGATGTGGTGCTATCTGCTTTTGCGTTTGCGAAGTAATAGTGAAGCGGCAAGTGCGACTGCGACTATGGCAACTGCGACTCCTGCGATAATGTAGTAGCTGATTGAAGGCGCGCTGACGGCTGGAGGAACGGATGGGCTGGCGCTTGAGGGCGGCGGGCTTGAGGCAGGCGGCTGCGAAGCTGTGGGCATTATCGACGCTGAAGGCGCTGGTCCAACCAGAAGGTATGTTGTTGCGAAGGAGCTGCCGTAGGATTCGTCGCCCTCGAAGGTTGCGGTTATTCTGTATTGTCCTTCTTTTGGCGGTGTCCACGCGTAGCCATACGTGCCTGAGTAGCCGTCTGTTACGGTTGTGCCGATGTCGATGATGCTGCCGTCGGGTGCTACGGCGCTGAGCTTCACTGGTACACCTGTTACGTTTGCAGGAATTGGCCATTGCATGTAAAGATAAGCCATCAAGTCAGCCATCGAATCTTTGGACACGCATGGTGTACCTGGTCGTCCAGGCGATTGGTCGGTGACTGTGCCCTGGATGAGCACGCTTGTTCCTTTTGGTACGGCAATGTTGGGCGCCGAAACTGTTGTGGCGCTTGGACCGCGACCGAAAGTGTAGATTTGCATGTCGTAGATGTTTTGCGCGGTTAAAATGCCGTCGGCGATGTAGCTGTAGATGATGCGTCCTGGTATACTCCAGAGCAGTTTGCCGGTTTCGGCGTCGAGCACTGTGAGTTTGGCGCCGCGCCACAAAACGGCGTCAGGCGAGTGCTCGTCGTTGGCGACGTAGATCTTTCCGTCGGCGATCGTGAAGCCGTAGGCGGGCCATGTTGCGTAGGCGTTTTCGTAGCCTGCGTCGCCCATGTAGTAGTCCCAAACGAGCTTGCCTGTTTTAATGTCGTATGCACGTACGTGACCGTCGTAGAATCCACTGTAGAGTTTGCCGTATGCGATGTATGTACCTGCGGTGAAGATGCCCCAGCCCATGGGTACTGCTTCAGTTGCCCATAGCTCTCGGCCTGTTTTAGCGTCGTATCCGTGGAACTGTCTTGTGGCTTGGTCCCAGAAGGCGAAGACGCCGTCTTGGATGTTTGTGTATGCTTGTCGGTGAGTGTAAAGGTTTGTTCGGTTCTGTATCCATAAGGGTTGAACTGTTGTTGGGTAGTTACCGGCTGAGTCGGGCTGGATTAAAGCGGGTAGAGCCATCTGTCCATAGATGAACGGGTAAACGTCGAAGGCTCTGTATGTGACTAGAACGATGTTTTCTTTAACGTTTATGGCTGAAACCTCCGAGTTCGGTATGTAGGGCACGGAAACGTTCCATTGGATGCCTCGTCGTCCGTCAATCGTCGCCTGATAAGCCGGGTTGAAGTAGTCGTTGTATCGTCCGCAGATTGCTAGCGTGGAATTCCACATGGTCAGGTATGCGTTGTTTCCTGAAACGCTGAGCGTGTAAGAGAGCAGTTCACCGTTGGGGCCGAACCTTGTGCCGCCTTGCGAGCCTGTTACGTTTGTGATTGTTAGCAGTAGCTGTCCGTCGAAGGCGTTGTACATTTGCCACGTGCTGTTGGTCGTGCTGCCTGTGATGCTCCACAGATAAGCCATTTCGCCATGTTCATTTCCTGAGTCGTACTTTAATATTTGTCCGAAGGCGAAGTCGACACCGTCCTTGTACCATACTCTCGCGCCCGTGTACAAGTCTAGGCATTCCGCACCATAGATTGTTGCAGCGGCAGGACTGTGTACGCCATAAATGATTCTACCGTTGATTATGACGGCGTCTGAATAGTAAGGCTCATAGGACAAGCCTGTGCGGTATGTTTCATCACCGTATTGTCCTCCAACGACGCCGCCGAAGGTTATGGGCTTCGTCCACAGTATATGCGGGCTGTTAGGCGCTGAAGTGTATGGTGCGAAGGCAGCGGCGGAGAAACGCCAGTCCGACGGATCGTCGTATTTGGGCATAAGCCAGTTGTCAGCGATCGTCCACCAGTTCTTGATCTCAGCGTTCAACGGACGCTTCCAAACGTCTGTTGGCAACGGAATATTGGGGTAGGAAGGTATCTGCTCCTTCTGCACCATCAACGTCGCCTTCGCGCTGCTGGGCTTGTACCACCATGAGGCTTGAACAAGCGGTAATGAGGAAGCGTTCGACCATGCGCCGTAAGTGTTGATTGTACGGTACGAGCCGTTTACCCATTGCCCTGGAAAACTGCCCTCAAAAGTGTATGCTCCCTCCATAGTCGGCGTGTATATGAAGAAGTAGTTTGCCATCGAGTACGCGGTGAAGGGACCTCTTGTTTCAACAGTGCCATCAGGCTTAGTGATCTTGCACATGAGACCCTGCCAAAGGTTTGTTGTCATCGTAGACAAAGGGTTAACCTTGTCGATCTGAAGCGTGACGAGAACCGGTTGCCCGACACCCACGGTGGTTGGCGCAAGAATCACGCTGAAAAACGTGTCTACCTCGGTGACCGCGGCGGCGCCGGCAAAGTTCACCCTTACAGAAAATAATGTCAATGAAAGCAAAAGTAACAGCATTAAACTGCATAGCCACTTGCGCTTTACATTCAAACGGACACAACTGAAAACGGTTTTGCCAGACGTTTTCCTTACTCTCCTAAAGATTTATGCAGATCATGTATAGCGGCCAGATCCATATAACATTTGTCACGATTCGATTTTGACGAGAAAACCTGCGGTTGACCATTCATGCAAAGTTGGAAGGCACTAGGTCCCCGAGAAAAGTAGCTCTCCGTTCTGCACGGCAATCCTCTAAGGCAGTACACAAAGGCGTTTGCAAGCAACTTTGTATCCCGGTCGAATTATTCATCGCCGTTAGCCTGACAAATCCACCTGTCACCTCGATTTAAAAAGTCGGCAAGTAAGGTTTGACAGCCCTTTTTTGGACAGAAAAATTCTGACATGAACTTGTGCATGTTTAACTTGTTGGCAGGAAGTCCCACAGCCCAGCGCCTGTAGATGAAAGCCGAAAGGCTTGTTTATTTTTCTATTCACACTTTTTTGAGCGCGCATAGAACAGGCCGAAGTTACGCCTGTGGTTGTCAGGACCTGCGTAGCCTGACCTCCCAGACTTGGCTTGAAAGGTAAGTTTCTCTTGGCGGATGACTGCGCTCCGGGCTATTGGGAACCGGACCTGGTCGCAGAAGCCGAAAGCCGCACCCGTTAGAGCGTAATAGTTCACCTACAGCCAATGCTTTTGGACGTATGCACAGACCTGACCCACAGAGTTAAATGCTGCTTTGCCCTAAGGCTTTACTGTTTTCACTGTTGGTAACGCGCATGCGTTTTTGCTTGCGCTGTGGCTGGAAAACGTCTTTACCCATTAGTCGACAAAAGACTTGATTTTTGAATCGGTTATACTCTTCCGAATTCACCGATGTGGCACTGCTTAGTCAGTTATTGTGAATTTCGTGCTACACGCAAGTTTTTCAACGCGTTAAAGCATTTGGTCTCTTCTCGCCTGAATGGAAAAAGTGTGAAGCCACAGGTTCGATTGGCAGTTTGGCAACGTTGACTGGATCGGCGGGAAAAAGGCTTGTTTGAAACAGCAACTGCGGCGCTTATTATGTTTTAGGCTTCATCGCTCAAGTGCCTGTTTCTGCAGCGTTCAATGAATAGGCTTCAAGTTTGGTGAGGAATAAGCAAAAAACTCCATAAATGCTCAAGATCGGCCTAGAAAACGTTTGTATTTCAAGGTTGAGCCGATGACGCTGCGAATGCCTTGGAAGCCGTGCGTGGGATTGTCTGCGTAACGTTTGCAACCGTGCTTTTGACTGGATAAGCTTGTGGCATATTGAGCCTGAACAGATGTGGAAGGGTATAAGCAGATTCTGCAGGCGGGTAAAAAAGAGGGTGATTTGGTTGCTTATGGTGGTAGTCACCTGGTTCTGCGCTTCAACAGTACCGCTGCTACAGCGATGACGACGATTATCACGACGGCTGCGATGGCTGCGTACAGTTCAATCGGTGCAGCTTCCGCTGGCGGCTGTGACGGCGTGACGGATGGGGAAACTGACGGCGACGCGGACGGCGATGCGGAAGGCGACGCGGACGGAGAAACTGACGGCGAAGGCGCTGGTCCGACGCCGAGGTAAGTTGTTGCGTATGAGCTGCCGTAGGATTTTGAGCCTGCGAATGTGGCCATGATCATGTATTTGCCTTCTTCGGGTGGTGTCCAGATGATTCCGTAGCTGCCGCCCATGTCGCTTGTGACTGTGCCTATGGTGTAGGATTTGCCGCTCTCGTCTACGGCGGTTAAGGTCACAGGGACGCCTTTGGCGTTTGCCGGGATCGGTTTACCCATGTGCAGGTACTCCATCCAGGCAGCCATGTCTTCGTCGCTGATGCATGGTGTGCCTTTCTGTGCTGGTGATTGGTCTGTGATTGTGCCTGTGATCAACACGCTTGTTCCTTTGGAGATCACGGTCTGCGGGGCGGACACTGTGATTGCCGTTGGACCTTTTCCGATTGTGTAGATCTGGTTGTCGTATGCGTTGCATGCGGTTAAGTAGCCGTCGGCGATTGCTGGGATACGTAGCCAGCCTGAAATGTTCCACAACATCTTGCCCGTGTCGGCGTCGAGGCATACGAGTTTTCCGCCTCGCCACAATGTTGCGTCAGGCGAGTGCTCGTCGTTGGCGACGTAGATCTTGTGGTCGGCGATTGTGAAGCCGTTGTACACAGGCCATGTGCCGTATGGTGTCTCGAAGCCTGAAGAGCCGAAGTAGTAGTCCCAGACGAGCTTGCCTGTCTTGACGTCGAAGGCGCGCACGTGCCCGTCAAACCCAGCCGTGTACAGCCTGCCATACGCAATGTGGTAGTCACGTGTGAACTGGCCGAAGTCTGAACCGTTCAACGGGTCGGTTACCCAGATTTCTGCGCCTGTCTTGACGTCATAGCCGTGGAATCGCATTGTCGCTTCGTCGAACTGTACGTATACGCCGTCAGCGATGTTCCTGCTTAAACGTTCGAACATGCCGTATATGTTTGTTCGGTTGTACGCCCAAAGATAGTTAATCGAGTCAGGGTAGCTTCCGTTAGGCAGCTTGTTAAGTGTTGCTGGAAAAGCGACTTGTGGATAAATCATGGGGTAAACGCCGAAGTCCTGCGGCGAACCCACCGAGCCTGTGGTTGCAAGTATTACCCCTTCTCCGACCATCTGAATGTTAAGGCGATAGCCAAGGTTAGGTACTGAAACGTTCCATTCATAGCCGCGGCTTCCATCGTATGTTCTGCCAAGCGTCGGGTTGAAAACTTGTATGCCTGTCCCTGTCAAGGCAGGGTTGTTTATGGCTCCAGCCATCTCAAGCGCACGCGTTGAGTTCCACATGAGCAAGCGGCGGTTGGCGCCTGACCCTGTGAAGGAGTATATGAGGAATTCGCCCTGTCCCTGTCAAGGCAGGGTTGTTTATGGCTCCAGCCATCTCAAGCGCACGCGTTGAGTTCCACATGAGCAAGCGGCGGTTGGCGCCTGACCCTGTGAAGGAGTATATGAGGAATTCGCCGTTTGGTCCAACCGTCAAGTAGCCTGTGCTGACGTTTGCCATCGAGAATAAGTATTTGCCGTCGAAAGGATTGTAGTAGTCCCATGTCGAGCCAACCGCGTCGACCAGCAACGGTACGATTCCATGCTCGTTGGGCGACTCATAATCGAACAGCTGCGCATAATCAATCGTTGTCCCGTTAAGGTACCAGACTGTTTCGCCCGTGTACAGGTCAACGCAGTATGTGCCGCCCTGCGGGCTTACTATCTGAGGCGCTTCAACGTAGATTATGCGTCCCTGGATGATAAGCGGCACGTATGGCTGCTCATATGACAAGCCTGTGTAGTACGCTTTGTCGCCGTATGGTCCGCCGACGACGCCGCCGAACATTATGGGACGAACCCACATGATGTGCGGCGACTCGGGCGCTGACGTGTACGGTGCAAACGCGGTTGCGCCAGCAAACGTTCGTCCGTGATAGTCGTAGCCCTGCAGAGGCCAGTTGTCTGCCACCTGCCACGCGTTCTTTGTTTCACCGTATATTGGGCGCTTCCAGTAGTCCGCTGGAAGCGTCGTCGTTGGGTAAGCTTCGACAGGCTGCTGCTGCACAGTTACTGAGGCAATTTTGCTTGTGCTAGGCTTGTACCAGCGGTTCGGCGTTGTCGTGTTAACCCATTGACCTGGGAAAATCGTCTGGAACGTGTATGTGCCGACCTGTGTGGGCGTGTAGATGAACCATGAGCCGCCTGTAGCGTCCGCCGTAAGCGGCCCGCGTGTTTCAACTGTGCCGTCTGGCTTTGTAATCTTCACTGTGAAGCCTGTCCAGAATGGACCGAGCACTGTGCCGCCTGGCACTACCTTGTCGATGCGGAACTGCACGATGATGTTCTGGTTGACGCCTACAACGTCAGGCGTCACGATGATGTATGCGAAAGTCTGCCACTCAACGTATTCAGCGTTTGCTACAGGCATAATCGCCAAGAATGCTGCAAAAGCCATCATCAGAGCCAAAGCAACTGCGATCGTCGATCGTTTCAGGAGTTTCATTCTTTTCCTCCCAGAGAGTCTTTCGCAAATACAGTACAAGCAGGTGACTAATAAGCTTTAACATGCCAGTTGCTTTATGAGAAAACGCAGTTGAGTAGCTGTAAACCTCGCAGTACATGTTGTGGAAAACCATTTGATCATGCGTCAAACTCAACAATCTTCGAAATCCAGCTTATTTGTAACTTAAGTGTGCAGCGTGTGGTACGTGGTGAGTTAAAGCTGGATGCAACTTTTAGCTCGAAATAAGAGTGGCATAGTTCGATGGATTGTACTCAACTTTAAGCGTGAGTCAACTCAACATGTAGCTACAGCATTATCTGGTTAAGACCGTACCGTTTTTTCTGAAACAAGCCCACTTTTCAGGTGGAAAAATCCCGACAGGAAGGGCGAACGTGTACGTTTATGGATTGTTGGTTAGTGGGACAGGGGGGTTGGAACAGATTTAGCGAAATAAAAAAAGCTGGGTATACAATTACTTTTTTCGCCGCTTCAAAATCACAGCTGCAGCGATTACGATTGCGACAAACGTGACTGCGGCGCCAACTATGTAAACATCGATGCCTCCGGCGCCTGTAGCCGGCGGAACAGACGGACTAACGCTTGGACTTGCAGAAGTGGTCGGTGAAGGCATCGCGGTAGTACTTGGCAAAGGCGACGCAGATGGAGACACGGCTGGCACAACTAGTAGGTATGTCGTTGCGTAGGACGAACCGTATGAGTTTGTTCCCGGGAAGGTGGCCATTATTTGATATTTACCCGGAGCAGGCGGTGTCCAGTCGATTCCGAAGGCGCCTCCTATGTCTGTCTTGGTTTCGCCAATTTTGTACACCGTGCCGTCTGAAGCGATTGCTTTGACTGAAACCTTCACGCCTGTCGCGTTTTCAGGGAAGGGCTTCTGCTGGTGAAGATACTCCATCCATGCGCCCATGTCAGCGTCTGAAATTGCAGGAGTGTCAGGTTGTGCTGGAGATTTGTCGACAACTGCCCCTGTGATTAAGATGGCGGCTCCAGCTTGGACGCCTATTTGCGGCGCCGAGACTGTTGTAGCGCTTGGTCCTTTTCCGATACAGTAAGCTTGTCCGTCTAATGAGTTGAGTGCTGTGAAGTACCCGTCTGAAATCGCACCTTGCCGTAGCCATCCTGACAGGCTCCAAACGGGTTTTCCAGTGTACGCATCGATGCACCAGAGTTTGCCGCCTCGCCAGCGTACAGCGTCAGGCGAATGTTCATCGTTGGTTATGTACACTTTGCCGTCGGCAATGTTGAAGCCACAGTAGTTCGGCCATGTGCCATACGGCGTCTCGTACCCTGCGCTTCCAAAGTAGAAGTCCCACAGAAGGCTCCCGTTAATAATGCTGTAGCAGCGCAGGTGCCCGTCGAAGCCTGAGGAGTAGAGCCTATCGTATGCGATGTAGCTGTTATATGTGAAGATGCCCCATCCTGTGTTCAACGGCTCAGACACCCAGATCTCCTCGCCTGTTGTGATGTTATAGCAGTGGTATCGTAACGTGCCCTCGTCGAACATTACGTAAGCTCCAGAGCCTACATTGCTGAACTTATATGACGCCATGTAGACGCCCCGTATCTTTGTCCAAAGCGGCGCAAGCGAAGTTGGATAGCTGCCGTTCGGCAACCGCTCAAGCGTGGCTGGGAAAGCAAGCTGGATGTACGGGAAGGGAGAACCCGAAATGCCCGTAAGGTTTGAGCAGAGGATGTATCCTCCGTTTATCTGCGAAATACTCATCGGACCGCCAAAGTCAGGTATAGTTGCGTTCCATTGTATTCCTCTGCGACCGTCGATGACTGAACCGTACGTGGGGTTCCAGTAACTGTGTGGCGGAGGCCCAAGAACAGCCAGCGTAGAATTCCACATGCTCAGCCAATGTCCGGTATTGTCAAGATAGTACGTGAGAAGTTCACCGTTTGGACCGAACACAACGCCGCCTCGCCTGCTGGGTGAGGCACCAGTGACGTTGGTGATTGTGAGATAGGGCTTCGGCGGTTGTCCCGTGTTCGCCGAGTTTGCCTCGTACATTGTCCACGTTTGGTTTGTTGCAGCACCAGATACGCTCCATAGAAAAGGCAGTGCTCCATGCTCGTTAGGCGTGTCAATCTCTAGCACTTGAGCAAAGCTGATGGCCACACCGTCCAAGTACCATAATTGTTTGCCTGTGTACAGGTCTAAGCAGCGAGTGCCATACGTGGCTGTTGTCGAAGGCCCATGGTCAACGTATATTATCTTGCCCTGCAGAATAATCGGCATGTAGAATTGTTCGTATGAAAGCCCCGTATAATATGAGATGTCACCGAATTTTCCGCCAACCATCCCACCGAACTCTACAGGTGTAGTCCACAGAACATGCGCGCTGTTCGGCGCTGAAGTATATGGCGAAAACGTGCTTGAGATTGTAAAGGTACGCGCTGAATAGTCGTAGCCCACCATAAGCCAGTTGTCGGCGATTTGCCACCACCCCTTGTTCTCGCTGTATACCGGTCGAGTCCAGTAGCCTGCTGGTAACGGCACACTCGGATACGGCGGCACCTGCTCCTGCTGAACCATCACGATGCCCTCTGCAGGGTTGCTTATGCTTGGTTGGTACCAGTACGTGTAGTTCACACCGGCACTAGTGTAGTTTACCCACTGCCCTGGGAAAGTCAGCTGGAAAGTGTAGTTGCCAACCATCGTAGGAGTGTACAGCGTCCACGTGCCACCCGTTGCATCCGCCGTAAAGGGGCCTCTGGTTTCATTTGTTCCGTCTGGGCGAACGATGTTCAACACTAAGTTTTGCCATCGGTCTCCCGCATATGGGCTTGTGGCGGTCGGCGTAACCTTGTCAAGCCTGAAAGTCACTATCAAATTCTGCCCTACGCCAACAGGATTCGGAGCCGGCATGACATGCGCGTTCGTAGGAATCACCGCATACACTGCTGCTGCATCCGCAACATCTGACCAGGATAGCAAAGCAAGCGACAGCATAGCAACAGCAATAGCAACTGCAACGGCTGTTTTGCATTTCAATAGCAACATCATTCTCCTCTCCAAAACTTTGATGTGAATTTAAGTAGCCACCGCGTATATAACATTTATTCCAAATTTGACTTTGGGACATAAGTGAATTACCCACCGTACGTGCTTAGCTTCGTTCACTTAACTACAAAAATATACAAAAACCTGTAATTCATGTTTAAAGCGAGCTCTTGATTCACACAGTTTCTTGCTCGCTAATCGCGATTAGCTAAACACATACTGCCCGCCCAAACATAGTAGGATTATGCCAAACACCTTTGAGAAGTGTCGCTGTCTTTATCCTGTCTTCCCTTTTCTGCCAAATTTTCCAGCCATCACAACGCTTATCCGCACTAAACCCGCTCTCAGAATGCTCACGCCTAAAATATTCCGAAAGAAACAAAGAAAGGATACTCCATCGAGTCCCTCACAGTGTCCTTCCAAACATAAGAGCCTCTGATGGTAGCGTTACTCTTCGGAACAACATACAAAACTGTCTTGGCACCAAACAAACCAGCAGTGGATTGCCCCGCATAAACTGATCAAGTCGAATACTATAGGATCTGATGGTTAATTGCTGTTTAGACTGAACATTTAGGTCTTGAATTATCTGCACTATGTCCATATTGAAAGCTATATTGAAAGATGCATCAGTGTATTCCAAGCTTACTTTTGCCTCCGCTGTGTTGCCTGCAAACAGCACAACAAGGCATAGAGTAAGCCTATAATTCTAGCCTACGAATGAACAGCACAAGCTTTGCCAAACTTTGTAAGTCGCCAGCAAAACTTGAAGTTACAGATTGCCATAACAATTATAGCAAATTAAGTGAGCTGCTAACACCTATTTGAAAGATCTTCTGTAACCTACGAGAGTCGCGGCTGACGACTTTTCAATGGAGAAACAAAGAATATATGCATTTCATCTATTTCATTTCAGACCCAAAAGTAAGGTAGACAGCAGGTTTCAAGTCACCAGTTTGCTCTCCCGAAGTGAACTGCCTGAACCTTGGGATTTTCCCGCTTCCAAATCTCCACGTGACAGGTATACTTGCGCGTGTCTTGTCAAGTGGGGCTTGCAAGTTTCTTCTATTAAGCTGGTGCGGTATCATCTGCAACTAGCGATCATAGTATATCAACAGGTCATGTTACGCTGGTCGGGTTTTAAGTTTCTCGTGAACATCATGCAAGTTCGCACATACTTGATGCACACTTAGCTAAAGCTGTGTCCTACCAACGATTTTAGCGGGCAAACCAAGAGATAATTTGTAGTAAATAATTGGGACAACGCGTACAAGGGCCGTAATGCTTTGAAGGTAATAAAAAGACGGGATGTAAAGGCTTTTTCTGGATAGACCTCCAATAAGCCGTAGATATTGGAGGTACTGGAAATATGAGGGAGGTAGTGGTTGGTTTAGATGTTCACCTGAAGAGCACTCAGGCAACAGTCATGAAGTTGATGGAGAAATAGTGAAAAGAGAAAGAGTAAACACAAGCAGAGCTGAATTGCGAAAATGTTTAGCGTCAGTCCCTAAAGGAAGCAAAGTGGCGTTGGAATCAGTTGGTTTCTGCTGGCCCTGGATAGACTTCCTCAAGGAGTTAGAGTTTGAACCCTTACTTACAAATCCCCTGAAAGTGAAGCTTAGAGCAGAAGACGTTAAGAACGATAAGGTAGATAGCAGAACTCTGGCTCATTTAACGAGGATGAACTGGTTGCCAACATGCTACGTGCCGCCTGCTGAACTGAGGTGGCTTAGAAGCTTGCTTAGACACCAAGCGTTTAGAACAAGGCTCTCTACTGGCGTAAAGAATAGGACTAAATCTGAGTTTAGAAAACGAGACATCGCCTTAGATGCAGATCTTAAAACGAGGAAAGGCAGAAGAGAAGCTTCTGCGCTGGATGTTTTGAAGTTAACCAGAACGTTGAGCTTTTAGACTTGATGGATAGGCAGAGCAAAGAAATTGAAGCTATGCTAGAGAGAAAGTATGGTCAGCTAAAGCCAGTGCAGTTGCTAATGACCATCCCCGGCGTCGGCTTCGTGTCTGCTTTAACATTGTATGCTGAAATATGCGATGTCAAACGGTTCTCTAATCCAGAAAAGCTTGCTCATTATGCTGGGCTTGTGCCTAAAGTTAGGCAGTCAGGTGAGCATACAGGTATGGGCAGGGAGTCTAAGGGCGATAAGTGGTTGAAGTGGATTCTGATTGAAGCTTCATGGTCGCATGTTCGTTACTGTTCTAAAGGGCGTTTGGCGCAGGTGTTTTGGGAGGCTTACAGAAGGAAAGAAAACAAGAAGGATTCGATTAAGGTTGTTGCTCGTAAGTTGGTGAATGTGGTTTGGGCTGTTTGGACCTACGAGAAGGGGTCCATGGTAAAGTAAGACTAAGCGGCTTGGGAGTCTTCTGTCTTCCCCTGCGGCTTGACCGCTAAAAAAAGAATGAAGGGTTCCCAGGCTGTTGGCTGAAGCCGTAGTGCGACTTGGATCGCTGATAAGAGAATGCTGTCTGAAATACACAGGAGTAGAAAGAGATTTAAGAAAAAAGAGTTGGAGTAGTAGAGGTCTGTTCGATTAGCCTTTCGTTCCCACCTTACATAAGAGGGGGAAAAGAGTTGCTATTTCTGTCTTCGCTTTATGACGACTGCTGCTGCGACTAGGACGGCGGCGACGACGACTATTATGGCTGTGACAACGTAGATGCTAATTCCTGGGGCTGGTCCTGCAGGGGGTGCAGACGGGCTGGCCGATGCAGAGGCGGATGGCGAGGGCGAGACTGAGGCGGATGGACTTGCAGACGGCGTTGGCGAAGCAGACGGCGCAGCGGTTACGCCCACAGCGGTTTCAGCGAAGGATGGTCCGTAGGATTTGGAGCCGGCGAACGTTGCGATAATCGTGTATTCGCCTTCGGCAGGCGGAGTCCAGAGCTTCTTAAACAAGCCGCCCATGTCGCTTGTCACTGTTCCGATGGGGATGCGGGTTCCGTCTGGCGCGACGGCTTCAAGGGTTACTGGTACACCTTTGACGTTTGTTGGGCAGGCGATGGTTTTTGTGACCATGTAGTTCATCCATGTGCCTTGGTCTTCGTCGGCGATTGCTGCTGTGCCTTTAAGGTCTGGGTTAGGCGACTGGTCGGTGACTGTGCCCGTGATGAGCACGCTGTTGCCTTTGGACACGACCGAAGGCGACGCTTGCACTGTGGTGGCGCTTGGTCCTGGTCCGTGGCAGTATATGCGCATGTCGTCAAAGTTGAGCCGCACGAAGTAGCCGTCGGCTACAGCGACTTCCTGCCATGACGTTTTGCCGTACATGTCCCATAGCCATTCGCCTGTGGCGGCGTTGAGGCACCATACTTTTGCGCCGTGGTATGCGGGTGCGTTCAGCGAGTGTTCTTCCTGTACGAGGTAGACTTTGCCGTCGGCCACTGCGGCTACCTGTGTTGGATAGTCGCCGTAGACGGTTTCAACTGTTAAGGTGCTGTTTTTCGGGTTGTTTGGGTCGTTGCCGAAGACCCAGTCGAGGTGCCCTGTCTTAAGGTTGTACGCTCTGACCATTCCGCTGTATCCGCCCACGTAGAGGCGTCCGTAGCCGATGGCGATGGGTGCGGTCAGCGCGGTTGTGCCTGTATAGAAATCCCATGCGGAAATGGCTTTTGAGCCTGCAGCTGGCACCGGTCCCCAGATAATGTTTCCGGTGAGCATGTCGATGCCGAGCCACTGCATCGTTTCCTTGTAGTACAGCGTTGCAACATTGGTTTCGCCGTCTGCAGGTCCTATGCTTACGGTGATGTTTCCCGGCGGCGCGGTGAAGTTCTTCTGCCACAGCACTTGTCCGATTGGCGCGCGTGAAGCGTTCAGGTTGATCGCCCAAAGCGTGAATGGGTCAGGTGTTCCTAGCCAGCCTGCAGCCGTTCCAGGCGTTTGCTGAAGTCCTGAGCTTTGTCCGAAGATAAGGTCTCCTGGAAACACACTGAGAATCGTCGGGTTGCCTGCTGGTGTGGGGTAAAGCGGCTGCGACAGCGTGACGTTCCAGTCGTAGGCGGCGCTCATGTTCCAGTTTCTTTGTCCAGGGATCCATTGGGCGTAGCTGCCTGGAACCTCGTTTCCTGGAAGCTTCGTGTTGTTCCACTGCCACAGGTAAGTGAACGGCGCGGTGCTGTTTGCGCGTCCGATGTTGTAGATTAGCCATTCGCCTTGTGGTCCGTAGGCGCGTGTGCCTGAAGGAACGTTGGTCTCGTTGAACAGTAGCTTGCCTGTTTGCGGGTCAACGGCGATCCAGCTTCCTGGGGCGTTGACTGGCTGTGTGTTGTTCGTGATTGCGGCGTACATTGCGAAGTCAACCGTTCCAGGCGGGTAGCTCTTGCCTAAGAAGCTTGTTGTGCCAAGGGCTTGGTTTATAGCTGTCTCGTTTGGTCCAGTAATCCCTGTGCCAACCGCGGTTCCAGTGTACCATAGGTATATGCCTGTCGTCCCGTGCTGGTTGGGTGATTCGAAGTCATACAGTTGGCCGAATGTTACGGAGCTTATGTCCGGGTTAGTCCATAAGGTTTGGCCTGTTCGCAGGTCAACGGCTGTGACGCCGTTGCCTGAGATGGCGTTGTTCACTGGAAGGCTAAAGTAGACGATGCCGTACATGATTATTGGGTTGCTAAATTTAAGCTGGTACTGCGTGCCCGAGTAGAAGCTCATCGTATCCACGATGGCATGGTCTCCGCCGACGATGCCGCCCCATGACAGCGGATACGTCCACATTACATGGGCTGTGTCAGGCGCGCGGCCGTACGGGTTGTACTTGAGGTATGTTGCGCCGAACTCGTTCTGTCCCAGCCAATGCGAGGCGATGACATCCCAGTTCTGGTTGTTCTCGTTTATGGGTCGCGTCCAGTAGCTAACTGGCAACGGCGCTTCCTGGAAGTAGGTCAGAGGTGTCGAAGTAACCGTTAAAGTCGTAGTTGCCTGGCTTGGCATGTACGTGTCATTCACGTAAACGCTGTCTGGACCAACTATACCGGTCGGGCCAACGCGACTGAGCGTCTGTCCTGGAAACTTGAAGGTTATCGTGTAGGTGCCGAGCTCTTTTGGCATGTATGTCATGTAGGAACCGCCGATCGGGTCAGATGTGAATGGCCCGTAATGTTCAACGCTTCCTGAAGGCGTTGTGATGTCGATCGTCATGTTTCGCCAGCGGTCACCTGACGCGCCCGAGGATGTTGGCGGAGGCTGGTTGACCCAGAAAACGATGACTACAGGCTCAGCTGAGCCTAGTCCCCAAGGGTTAGGGGCAGCGGTAACGAAGGCCCATGTAGGTATGTTCCATGGCGGCGTATGTGCATTGACAGCGGGTAAAGCCACGAGTGCACCAGCAATCGCAAAGACCAGAAGGAAAGCAATCACGGCAGATCTAGCTTGATTTTTTGATGTGTTCATCTCTCTTTTACTCCTTTCTTTTTGCTCCTGCATAATTCGAGCAGGAATGTATTTTCATGATTAAAGGCTTTATTTAAGCGTTTACCAGAAAACGCGCACCTATGCGAAGTCCTTATTTATGTTTACCTCTCTTTCATTTGTCTCCACATCCCTTTAGCTATTCTCCTCGCTGCTTTATTGAAGGGCACGCACCTATTCGACCACTAAGAGGGCCACTATAGCTACGCATCCAGACTCACTTCAATCATAAGAACGTCCACTCACATGGAACAGCGCGCTGGCGAGGAGAAGTCTACGCCTGACCGTAATACAGCCGCCTACTCTTCAACACGGAATAGCAAACCAGCAGCAGCTTATGAGCAGCCGCGATCAAAACAACCTGATACCCTCTTCTTTAAGCAACCCTATTATACATTCGAGTCACACTAGAGCCAAACCTGTGAACATGCGTCTGGGCAGCCTGAACCATAACCCAACGAAGCCAACGACTACCCTCCTTAGTAATTGCGCCATACCTAACCTTAACTCCAGAAGCACGAGTAGAAAACACAAGACCAGCATAACTGCAAAGCCTCTCTCCAAGTGGAAACCTGTCTATGTTTCCAATCTCGCTTTTCACAAGCAAAGCCGAATAGTATCCTATTCCCGGAACAGCCGCCAAAAGCTCAACATCCTCTTCAGCCAAGCCTAAGAGCTGCTTGGAAAGAAACTTGATTTCTCGGTTGAATGTGCTCATGATTCTGAGATAAGAATCAACGGGTTCCAGGCTCAAGGAACGAAGCCACTCTATACCTTTCAAGGTAAACAAGCCATGATCAGACGGCGGCTTAATTCCCTCGTAAGCGAGGACGCTCTTGATTTTCACTTTGAGTTTGGCGCGTTGCCTGACAAGAAAAGCTCTTCGTCTCACCTTTTCCCTCAGCTTGGCAGTTTCTTCGTTAGGAACATACGCGAGAGGCAAAGCGTCTAACCTCGCCAGTTCAGCAATGGCTTTAGAGTCCACACGGTCGCTTTTAATCTTCGCCTCAGCAATATAACGCGTTTTCTTAGGATGAGAAACTACCACATCAAAGCCTTTGCTTGTCAACTTCCTATACAACGGCGCAATCGCAGTGGAAGATCCCATAGCAACTCTATTCACGTTGTAATGTGCCAAGTACGACAGTACCTTCTCACTGCTCATTCTCATTTGGTTGATTACTTTTTCTTCATGATTCAAAATTGTCGTATAAGTCCAGTCCTTATGCACATCTAAACCACAAACTAAGGCGCTCATAACATGGCTTGAGCGCCGCCTACCTTTAACACTTCTCATACCATCATAGGTGTTGGAAAATTCTGTTTAGGCTTTTTTCTTTAAGATAAACCTGCTTTTGGCTTAGTTACGTTTATAATGGTGAAAATGTCAAGAAATAGTTAAATTAACTTTCCAAAATAGGTTATAATGCTGTCAGAACCGATTTCTGTGGCTTTCCGATAACACCCCAAAATTATTATTCTCTAACATTGATACAAGCCTAACTGTGAACCTTATTGAGGTTAAGTATGAGTTAAGACGCTGGTAGGCCTCGCTTTCCTGTGCGCTCCATGCTTTAGGCCTTTATGTTCATGCGTTTTGAGGCTGCACCGTCTGTCCGGAAGCTTTGCAGGAAGCTTAAGAACCGCCAGTCCGCCCGCGAAATCTGCAAGTTTGCGACAAGGCTCCAGACAATACAACTTTCAGCAAGTTCATTACCCGCGCAGAACCAGAAACAGTGAAGAAGCTACTCCTTAACTTCCTATTTCAAGCCTTCAAAATAGGGATAATAGCTCCTTCAAAGGCCATTACGACCTGCAACAACAGGACATTCATGAAAGCCTATTCCAGGCGTGGAGAGAAGGGCTGTATAAGCAACCGCGAAGCCGGAGTAGGTGACCTCCTCCCTCAGCCTGAAGGCTGGAGATTCCAGCTTTCCATTATGTTCTCGCCTCCTTGCGGAGGGCGATGCGTTGCCTCAAAGCTTACGGAAGCTTGCGAGGTTCCTGCAGGGTCTCAGCCGAAGGCTTTGGAGCTGCCTGTTTACCGCAGAAGACCGCGAAGCACAGTCGCCCGGTCACAGCGACCTGGTTTGCATAACTGCTCCAGGTCAGGCGTTAATAACAGACTTATTTAGAAAACATAAGCTTTTCGGGTTTCGTCCCCACCGTAAACGATGCATACTTCACGCCGAACAAGTTAAAGGTTAAGCAGCTGTTAATCAACCTATACGTGACTAAGCGCTTCAGGGTTAAGGGCGAGAAAAGGCTCATAGAGCTCTACATGAGTAGGTGGGCTGTTGAAAGAGCGTTCAAAGCGTCAAAACTGGAGCTGTCAATGGAGAAGCCTAAATGGAGAGGCGTAGCCAAAATAAGAATGCATCTTGCAATGTGCTATGTGTGCATTCCTGCCGTACCAGAGCAGCTTACAAAATAGGAAGACTTGAGCTATCAAACAACGAGACAGCCTTCACACTTAAAACCCAGAAAAAAAGCCCTAAAAGCTAAAACAAGCCAAAAACGAATTACTCAACACTTATGCACGCAAATAGACATGTATGAAACTACGAAAGCGAAATATGCTGAAAAACCCAAACGTATATAATGCGATAGCACGGCTATGCGTACGCATGCAGCATGTAAACGCGTGCCGGGGTCTCCCAGCCTGGTAGGGAGCAGGCCTGGAGATGACATAAACGCACTGCGAAGCCTGTGGCCTCTCTGGGGCCGCGTGGGTTCAAATCCCACCCCCGGCGTCGTTTCATCCCCTTTTCAGAATGTCTTGCAAGCTGTTTTGAAGAGAAGTCGCGGAGCGCGCGCCAGAGACAAACATAGCCGATACTTTTTACGGTGGTTTTTCCTGTCTAAAACAGTCGAGAGGGATTTCACGTTCATTGTCAACACAGAGTGCTAAGTCAAACATGGCC
>Ga0078972_1006840_pt1 | contig 26357 bp, 27 predicted proteins | sample YelNatPaOPGAMG01_FD_67568 | JGI IMG/M metagenome (GOLD analysis project Ga0078972, IMG submission 67568) | Hot spring thermophilic microbial communities from Obsidian Pool, Yellowstone National Park, USA - OP-RAMG-01 (SPADES assembly) (version 2) | ecosystem: Environmental > Aquatic > Thermal...
TACTGTCAATGTAAGCTCTGCAGTGGCTAACGCACAGTCGCTAGGAAGACTGAGAAAAATACAAGGAAAAGATTTATCATTTTATTATTTTTACTGTAGAGACATTCCAAAACAAGTAATAAATCACAAGGTACGTAAGTCAGTTTTTGCAGATCGTGTTAAGACATTAAAAGAACTGCAATACCCACGTCTACTTTAAAACCATTACTTCTATTTAACAAAAGGAAGAGTATATGTTACAAGACAATAAAGATATTGAATTTACAGTCAGAGACAAAAATAATTCCAAATTTTCTTTAAATGGAACAATTTTTGATTATGCTAATAAAGTATTAAAAGAGCAAAAAGTATTTGACCAAATAGCCAGTACAAAACTCGATTGTCGGTGCGTGGGGTTTTTCTATTTGAGAGAACTACACGGAAATATCTTAGAGGTCATCTCATGTCCTATACTAAAGAATATGTATAGTTACAATGAGGTTGATAATACTTATTCTATCTGTGCAAATATCCATCCAGGCTACCCTTTAGATATTTTAGGCAGTGGTAGTGAGATGACTCAGTCTTTCATACCGGCAATTGAATTTAAAGAAATACTCGATACAATTGATACAAAAGGCAGTACTATAGAGCAGGCTCTATATTTTCACAACATTTCTAAAAATGCTAAAGCAGAATGTTTTTATGTAGCATATAAAGAATTTAATAATGACAGTGTTATTATTGAAAACTTTGTACCCAATAGTATTTTGGTAATGGAAAAATAAATGGAAAACAATTTAGAAGAAGGACTGAGCTTAATAGATGCCTTAGAAAAAACTAAAGGTAAATACGTAGATCAAACTACAGGTCTTATAAAGCAATGTGCTGCAATTGGAGCACTGGCTACCGAATTTCAAAATAAAACATATGTTAAATCCTCTGTGTTATTTGTACCTATTGCGCAAATAATTGGTGCAGAAGAAAATACTCAAACAGATTTTCATTTTGAAGTATCGCCTTTTATTGGCGCAACTATTATTAAAGAAAAAAAATATCCAGTAGTAAAAGACTGTTTTTTAAAATCTGTTTTTAATACTAATGGATATAAAGATTTAGTAGTGCAGTATAATAAATATGCTAGAGATAATTTAAATAAACAAAGTCTAAGATTTATTGCTGTGTTTATTATTAAAGAGTCGCCACTGTCAATAGATCCTGACTTAGAAATAGTGCCTATTAGTGAAAATGAGTATTTTATAGAGTAAATAAAAAATAAATCTACTAGGCCTCATTAAAAGGCCTAGTAGATTATTGCTGACTAGCTGATAAATTTTTTTGGATCTCTTCCATTTCACTTCTTTTTTTAGATATCTTTTTTTGAGATACTTCAATCATCATGTCTATGACATCATGAGTTTGATTTAAAAACTCTATTAAATTGAGTCCAAAGAATTCTTTAATATCAAAATCTATATAGGACTGAATAGCTTGTTGGGTTAAGCTATTTGTAGTAAAGTCTTCTGCTGGATGCATAGCTACAGAAGATAGTGGTCTAGATGCGGCAGATTTTCTATGTTGAAATATGCCGTACTCTTCATCTACTAGATCCGATAAAACTATTTTTACATCTACGCTACCTAGTCCTTTTAGAAAAGGTATCGTTTTTTGTAAAAATTCGTCATAGTCTACATTATACCCAAAATTAGCATCTCCGACACGAAGGTTACTCAGCGAATGTTGATTTTCTGAATTCGCTGAGTAATGAGGTCGAAAAAAAGCTGAATCACATCCAACGGTATGATGTTAACAAAGTTAGCTTTTTCTAAACTAGATTTCTGCTCTGATCCACATTTAGGACAATTATAGGTAGGAATTCCCACCACCGAAATTGTTGCATTGTTATTGAATTTATTTAAATAGTTAAAGAAATTCTTTACTAGGGTTTCATCAGAAGAAAATACTTCTAGAGTTTTCTCAATAGTTTCTCTATCTTCAATAATATTGCCATCAAATTCAATTGACTTGACTTGATGTGTACTTTGTCTCAGAGTACTAGATTTACCATGAGTGACAATAAAGTTTTCTTTTTCTTCTGCAGACATATCTAAAGAAGCTGCCTTCTCAACTGTAGAGACAATTTCTTGGATCCACTTATAAGAAGCTTCTACGTAGTCTTTAATAAACCCAATCTGGAATGTTACAAAAACTTCTCTTTCTGCATCGTCATTAATTTTAACTCTGTAGTCAGTGACTCTTAATAGTTCTTGGCGATATTTTAATATACTTTCTTTGTCTTTTGTTTGTGAGCTTCTTGAAGACATGTGGATTTTCTGCCATTCTGTCAATGAAGAATTGTCTGTCCACAAAAGTCTAGCTAAATTAAGTTTTTCTCTTACAACATGTCTGCATTTCTCTGGATCTGTAGCGCAGGCTCTCTCGTATTGAAATCCTTTTGGATATACGGTAGCCATGAATCCCCACAGCAAAGGAAATATATCTTCAAGAGCAATGTATTCTTTTAACTGATTAAAAGAAATCTCACTACTCTTTACAGAACAGTCGTAAATATGTTCTAATGCAAAATTTACTAGTCTATCTACAGTGTATACTGTCAGACCTGAATACAGCCTGCCATAAGAGTAGCGACCAAACTGAATCTTATCGCTCATTAAAATACGTTGCAGCTCTACTAAAGCAGCTTCAGTTGGCGGCTTAAAAGTAATCCAAAATCCACTATGCCACAGAGGAATTTGAAATAAACTGCCCAGACCTAAGTAAGAGGTCATTCTAATTACTGCTGCCTCTCCTTTTAAATACTGATTATCGTTAGCTTTAAATCTAGGAGCTGCTGGAGCTAAATTCATACCTGAGATAGGTACGTACTGTTTATAGTCTGAATCAGGCCTCTCTAGCGCGTCAGAGAGCATATCTCCGTATGTAGCAGTAATAGCTCCTTCTCTGATAGTATCTGCCCATTTTTTATCTTCTTCATTTTCTCCAATTTTAATATTAGGAGATTTTTGTAAATTATCAGCTAAATCGTCTTCATGTAAAGACGGCAGAATAAACGTATCTGCTAGCTCATTCCACGCGCTATTTTCTACTCTATAATCTACCTCTAGTTTAATATTATCTTTATGCTTGGATTGTTTCTTATCCGCTACTGGCTCTTTAGCATCTTCACTAACTACTGCGGGTTTTTCAGTAGTAACTTCTTGTATATTCTTTTCTTCTATTAAGATAGAATCTTCTAACAATACTGGCTGCTTATCAGTAGGTGTATCAGTAGATTCTAAAGTTGCCGTTTGCTTATCGGCAGTAATAGTAACGGCTACTGGTGAGCTGGCTTGTTCTGAGTTATGGTGTGTCATTTCAATCCTTTTAATTTTCTACAGTCTGAGTAACTGTATTTTCTTCAGACTGCTGCAATTGCTTTTCAACCTTAGACTGTAGCTCAATCATTTCAGTAGAAAGAATTGAAATAGGAGTAAGAACTGTACTCTTAAAATGCTCGTTAAATCCAATATAGTCTTGCAAAATATCCATACTTATTTTGTGATCTAAATCAGATTCAATTACTCCAGTCCTATTCTCATGGTTTTTGTGAATTCTAACCAAGACTTTACTGAGTTCATCAAGATCTCTGGTAAGACCCTTAACGCAAGTAATAACCTCTGGCTTTACTTCTTCTGGTTTTTGTGAGAATACTTTACTAGTATTTTGTGTAAATTCTAGAATTTCAATAATCCCATTAGCACATGTTTGATAAATGCCCTCTACTTCTTCCCATGTAGATTTTTGCATTAAAGGATCGGTTTTACTTCTAGCTGGTAGAGTACTAGAAACTGCCTTTGTTAACGTATTTTTTCTAGTAACGTTTTTCTGCTCTTTAGTTTTAGTCATTTTAAATCCAGTTAAAAAAAGAATGTCAGTAGAAATCTTTTGATAGACTCAACATTTAGTGTACTACACTTGTGTTCAAATTATTATGTACCGTATTTGTTTTTTTAATTAATAAAAAATTCCATGGACAATTTAATTGAAGAATATATTTTAAGTAATTACACATCAGAACTTCAAACTGAACTATTTCGAGCATTTCATTACTTTACCGAATATAACTACGTAGACCACGAACTGCCATTTATTAACCTTTTAATGGCCGAGGATTTAAACGAAACACAAGAACTACAAGATCAGTTTTTCCATATAGTCTATAGCCAACAAGAAACTATTTTTAAAGCTCATTTATTAACAATAAATAGTCAAGCTACACTTTTTCAAAGAAACGAAATCTTAGAAGCATTTTTACAAATCCAAAATTTACACGACTACTCACAAGTAGCCTCTTTATTAGACAGTACTAAAGACCGTGTACATGCTACTGCTTTGGCAATAGAAAAACTCAGCGCACTCACAGAGCTACAGGTTCTAGATATTTTACTAGATATTGACCCACTGGCTTTTATACAACTTAAAACGTTTGTAAATAAACAAATGCTTTTAAGAAATTCGACTACTAAGACGTATACTGAAGTAGGTCAAAAAATTGTTAAAAATATGCGTGACTTTATTTCCTTTACAAAAAACAAAAACCTATTAGGCAGAGTTCTAATGGATGACGGAGTTTTACTAGATCAGCCACTGCCTAGGTATAAGAGTTATTTTAAAAATAATATTCTAGATGACAAAGATCCAAAAGACACCGCACTACAGATCCTGTCTGTTTTATACTTAGAAGAAAAAGGTGTAGATAGACCTTTGGAATCCTTTAGAGAGTATGCGAATTTATTTTTCTCAGATTTAAATACTATTAGTCAAATGGAACATCAAATCAATACTGTCGTTTCTGAATATACGACTTTTCTAAAGGTCCGAGATGAAAAAGAAAGATTACTTCAAGCTAGCCATAATTAATCATAAGTACGTTACTAAAAAATGGATAGTTAGTGCTTTTGCTCTTACGGCAGAATCTGGTTCAGTAGATAAGTTAGGGGTTTACGATATCTATTCAAATCAGACTGGTCATTTTTTTAAAGATGAAAAAGGCCAACTAGTTAAAATAGAAGATGCTCCTAAAGACGAGCCTATATTTAGGTTCTTAGATCCTATTGAAGTCAGTAAAGATTGGGTGGCAAACGCCCCTGAGAAACCTACTGTCACTACTTATGGTAATGTAATTTTTAATGTCTGTACAATAGTTAATGCATTTAATACTAAACTAGACTTTGTATTTGGCCAAGTCGATATCGGATCAGTAGAAGACAAAATTGCAAAAAAACTCACAGAAGACAAAGATTTAGTAGAAGGTTCTGATCAGATCTCTATATCAGAATACATAAAGTTTGTAGATTCCCTACAGTTTATTGGAAACTTGAGTTCTCTATGCACTGTTTCAGCTACACAAAAAAGTATTCAAACAGCTCCAGGATTTGAAGAATTTAAAAAAACTCTTATTCAAAAATACGGAGATAAATTATCAGACCCGACCGAATATGTTAAGTTTGAGACAGAACTCAAAGCATTTGACGATGCATACTTAAAAGGGGATCCGTCTACTAAAGCATTTTTGACTGGACGTATTAAAGACGTGGCTCGTAAGAAAATGTTTTTAACATTAGGAACAGAGCAGTCTTTTAATGCCGTGCAGAGTTCTACACCAGTAATAAATTCTCTACACGAAGGATGGCCTGTAAAAGATCCTAAACAATTCACAGCAATGATGAATGGTATTAGATTTGGATCTTTTTCACGAGGTAGCGAAACTGTCAGAGGCGGTGTAGCTGCAAAGATTTTACTTCGTTCAGGAAGTAATTTTAAAGTAATAGATAACGACTGCGGTACTAAGTTAGGTATTACTCGTTTATATCAAAAACACGATATAGACAACCTGGTAGGCCGTTTTATTATAGTAGATAAAAACATTATTTTAATAAAGACAATAGAACAAGCTCAGAGTTACATTGGGAAAGAAATTATTGTTCGCTCTCCTATGTACTGCAGGTCTCCAGGCGAATCTATTTGCAAGATTTGTGCCGGAACTAGACTGTCTTCTTTTCCTAATGGTTTGACAATTCCGCTAACAGATATGTCGACAATTATTCTTTATACGTCAATGAAAGCTATGCACGGTAAAGTACTCTCTACTGCTGAAATTGATATAAATGAGGCGCTGAGTTAATGATAGACGATATATTTGACACCCCTGCACCTAAAAAAGAATTTGTTCCATATTCAAAAAAAGACTATTCTCAAAATACACAACAAAATGGATTTAAGAAAAAACCTTCTGTTAGAGAAATAGTAATTACAGAATTATACCGTCCTTTTTTTGTTTTCTCGGTAGAGCCGGTACCTGAAGAAATACTAAAAAAAGCTCAAGAAGCTGCAAAGCTTTTAGAGGAAAAACATTTTACATTGAGAACAGATACAGTAGGTGTTCTAGCAAAAGAATTTGAAAAAACTATAACCAGAAAAGAGGAGTATCTGCCGTGGCAAGATTTTAACGATAAAAAATCTAAGTTCCACTTTAATACTCAGAGTGCTAAAAATATGGCTAAACTCTTTTCTCCTAAGTTTGATGAATTAAAAAAACCAGTACAAGCATTTCAGACTAGAAATGCAAGAAGTATTTTAGGCCAAAATGTTAAAAGTCCTGTTCATTTAGCTATTCTATGGTCACCAGATGGTGCGCAGTCCATTAAAGAGAGAACTCCTAAATCCTCTTTTATCTCGCATCCACTGGCGCTTTGTTCTTCTATCAGAATTCCTTTGTATAACCTACAAAGGCAAGACTGTCTTTCCAGATTAAAGGAGTATTTAGAATCATGAGTAAAGTTATCGAAGATATTAAAGAGTTTGCTACTAATGTCAAAGAAGAGCTGTCTTCTGTTTTACACAAAGTTGAAGATGTTTTTCTTGGACGCACACCTGGCGATAACATTATGCCTGGAGATCCTCTATCAGAAAAGGTAAATAATGTTGAAGAAGACGTATCTCAAGTAAAAACAGACGTTCAAAATGACGTCAATCAAGCTTCGCAAACTCTAGCTCCTGTAGTAAGCACAGTTGAAACAGTAGCTGTAGATGCTAAGGATATCGCTCTTCCCGTGCTCGATGCAGCAGCTTCTATTGCCCCTACTGTAGCTAAGGACGCTGCAAGTGTAGTAGAGTCTATTGCTAATACTGCAGCTGCAGCAGCTCCTGCTGTAGATGCTAGCATTGCAGCTGCAGCTCCTAAGGTTATTGATGCAGCAGGCGTAGTTTTTGCAGATGTTTCCGCTAATGCTCCCGGTATTATTAAGAGTGTAGAAACAGTCGCTTCTAATATGCCGCAAGTATCCTCAGCAGTAGAAGCCGCTTCAGCTCCAGTCTCATCTGCTGCCGAATCTTCAACTACACCTAGTACTCAGACTGCTGAAACTGTACAAGCTCCAGTAGCTTCTAATAACGCTACTTCTGCTTAATTTAATCATTTCGAGTAAAGGAAATAACAATGTCTGACGAAAATCAAGCCTCAACAACTGCCGATACTAGTCCTACTACAGTAGAAACATCTCCAGTAGCTGAAGCTGCTCCGGTAGTAGAAGCCGCTCCGGTAGTAGCCGAAGCTACTCCGGTAGTAGAAGCCGCTCCGGTAGTAGAAGCCGCTCCGGCAGTAGAAGCAGCCCCAGTAGTAGCTCCGGTAGTAGAAACTCCAGCTCCGGTAGTAGAAGCTGCTCCAGTAGTAGCCGAAGCAGCCCCTGTAGCTAGTACAGTAGTTGCATCTACTGCCGCAGTAGTATCTTCAAATATTCCTACTAACGCTGTTCCGTTTCCAGAAAAAGATTTTGAAGGTTATGTTTCCTGGATTAAGTCAAACGGAAATAGTTCCCAAAAAGAAGTAGTCCGTGTAATGGAAGAATATATTGACGCAATGGCTCCTAGAAAAATCATTGACGATGATTCAGGTGCCAAGATGCAATATCGTTTATTCAAGATGATGGAAACTGTTTTAAATAACGCTCCTTCTGAAGAATTTAAACCTGCTTGGAATACTATTTTAGCTTATTTTAATAAGTATCAAGATGGCTGCTTTAATGCTTTGTATGTAAATAGATTCGCACATACTTGGTCAGCTTCCGTGGTTCAATTAACAGCCTTGCAACGCCTTATCAACTTAGTTCGTTTAACATGCAATTCAAGTAGTAGGGCTATCGGTTTGAAGCAAGTAGATCTAGATGCTACTACTTCAGAAGGATTTACTCCTATTGCGCGTCAGCGTATTTTAGAATTCTACAATAGTTAATCAAAAATAAAAATATATCGACACTCTTTAAATACACTGATGCTCTTTAAAGAGCATCAGTGTATTTTTACTTTGAGGGTTTAAATAATGACTACTTCTCTTTTAACGCATTACGAAGAAAAATCTAAAAAGACCATAGAAGAAGCAGAAAAAATCTGTGATGAATCAAAAGAAAAAACTGACGTTGTTTTTAAAGATAAAGAAAAAAATGATTTAGATATTCGTTTAATATATGCCCAGGACTGCTTAGGAGGTATAGGGTTTAATGGTGGTATACCTTGGCATTCTAAAATCGATTTAAAACGGTTTAAACAGCTCACAGAAGGCGGATGTGTACTAATGGGGTCTAAGACATGGAATAGTATACCTGCTGAAAGCCGCCCACTAAAAAATCGTATAAATATTGTTTTTAGTAGACAAATTCCCATTTTTACTAAAGAAGAAAATTTGACATACTATATTAAATCAGACAAACCTATAGACTTTATTTTAGGTTGCCTTAAAAGTTTTAAAGAACCAATTTGGATTATAGGCGGAGCTTATCTTTATGATTTGTTTTTACCTTATGCAAACACCATTGAGAGAACTTTAGTATATGGTGCGTTTAAATGTGACACATTTGTCAAACCTATAGATTTAATGCAATGGCAATGTATGAAAAAAGAATCGCACATAGAAAACTCAAGGTTAATAGAGTTTGAAACATTTAAGAGAAAATAAAAGAAACATAAAACACTCTAGGCTACCAAGGCCTAGAGTGTTTTATTTACTTAAATTATTTTTTAATTTTTTAAAAATTCATCAATCTCTAATACGTCGGGAAATCCAAACATCGTAGTGCAATACTCTATTGCATTAGTCGGACCGTATAGTAAATTGATATTTTGCAGTCTAAAGGTAAGTTCATCTACCCCGTCAATACTGGAGAGCTCTTTTCTAGTTGTTTCTTTTGATACATTTAGCCCGTCTGTAGCTGACGGATATGCAGCAGTACAGTCAGAGTCAAAAACAGCCGCTCTAATATTAGGGCGAAGATTCTCATCTTCTTCTATAACTCTAATACCTAAGTTTTCAGTTAAATGTGCTGGAAGAGTAACAATCCAGCCTTTTAAATCCAGGGTAGAATATTCTTCTTCTTCAGATTCATTTGACTCTTCTGTATAATCTATTTCTAAATCTTCGTCATTATTTTTTTGCAGAGAACCTGAGGATGATATTACCAGACCTCTATCCAAACAAAACATATGCAAAGCGTCGTGAATTTTTCTTGGATTTGAATTATATTTTTCAAAATCTGTAAATCCTGCAAAACTTGGCAAAGAGTGTGACAGATCTTTAGTTTTATCATTTAACTCTAAAATACTTATGCAGTCGAATATGTTATATACAATGTATTCAGCCTTATAATTAGTCTGCATAAACTCATGCCATTTTAGACCTGTATATTCGTCAGCTTCTTTAAATTTAAGTTTACCTATCTTAAGTTCTTTATTTAAAATATAATCTAAAGAATATGAAGGTTCTTCTTGTCCTGGTGGTGTTCTTAGTATTTTATAAGAACACATAGCGTCAATAACATAAAAAGAAGATGTCAGGTAAAGAGTATGCCACTGTGAAGAAGGATTAATTGGAATTACTCTTCCAGATGCTGTGACTTTCTTTTTATTGCCTTCTTTATATTGACAGCGTCTAAACTCTGGTGGTACAGATGGATGAGATAGCTCTTGAGCGCAGTCTAGGCCGTCTTTCTCTACTGCTGCAAGAGATCTAGGAATATCAAAATCCATATTCCAAATTGCTAAGAAATCAGGCATCCATTCGTTAGCTTTTTTAAAGCATTCTATCACAGCTTGACCTGGAGTCTTTACTCTACAGATCTCTAGTTTTAAATTTCTCTTTTGCACATATTCTTTTAGATAATAATCTAACTTATTCTGTACTAGTAATTCTATCCCAGGTAAATCTTTACAAAAATCCTCTACTACTGCTGTATAGATGAGATCTTTATAAGTAACCGTAGCCATAATTATAGATTCAGTACCATGCACTACATCTGTTTCAATATCGTATACTGCAGTCGTATACCCAGATAGTTTATCAGGGTTTTTTTTCATATAACTATGTTTAATTAGCGCTGTAGAGGTAATGTCGGTTCCGTATAAATACGGGCTTTGACTTAGTACTTTTAAAGAGTCTTTGACCCACGGCTTTCCTAGCGCTTGGGCTACTCTGTAGCGCAGTTCACTTTGAGTGCATTCGTGTTTGTCTAAATTCTCTATATTTTCCCATTCCTTTTTTGTTTTATGGAATCTTTTACTTTGTTGGGTAATGTAGAAAGGACGTTTAAAATCCTTAATAAATGCTAAGTTAGGCCTGGTCGTTCCGTCTTTTAGATGCAACTGTTCTTTAATCAAATGAAGATCTGGCACATCAGGCGAACGTGTAGGAATGTGAATTGCAAAACGGCATTCTTTTGCAATTATTTCATTTTTAACCGACATAGTAACCTTCTCCGTTATTTTTAGCTACACGATTGGTTTTGTTCCTTAAAAATTACCTTCAAAGAAAGCACTAAAAACATGAACTTAGACACAAACTTACCTATTGCTAAAAGAAATAATTCTTTTCTTAAAAGTATGGGAATTATTTCTATAGAAACTATCAATGCTCAGCATGATAATTTTGGCGGTAAACTAGAAGAGTTAATTTCTGAGATTAAAACTAAATCTGAGGAAGTAGTGGACGATAATTTAATTAAAAGTAAAAAATTGGATGAGATTCACATGCATGTGAATACTATTATTAAGTACAATAATTTCGATGAAAAAATTAGTAAATTAATTTTCGATAGACTCGGTTTAAAAGTAGAGATGCACTGCGACGAAATAACTCACGGTGCAGTACTCACTTTCCCAGTTACTGAAAACAACATATTAATAAAAGACTATTTTAAAGGTCACGATTTTTATAAAAAACAAATTAAAATTCAAAAGCTCAAAGACAAAGATATCGGTACCATTGATTTAGTAAATGCCAAAGTAGGTGGTATTTTTAGTCAATATAAACACCCTTTATTTATTAGCTTTGGACTCAATTTATTTATCGAAAAACTCACACCTGGTGAAGTAGCAGCTATTATTTTGCATGAACTCGGTCATGCATTTACCTATTACGAATATTCAGACAGAATTATGGCTGTAAACCAGGTTTTATCTACAGTTGCAGAAGAGTTAGAAAAAGATAATAGCAAAAGAGACTATACTTATATTTATAATCAATTAAAAGATAAACTAGAAATAGATAGCAAAGATATCGATAAAATTTTAGAATCTAAGGATCCTAACATCATCTCTGGTATTCTTTTTACAGCAGTTTCTAATACTATTTTAAAAGAATCAAAAATAGGAAAATATGAAGAAACAGCATCGGAGCAATTAGCCGATCAGTTTGCAGCGCGTTTTGGTTACGGCAGACAACTTGTCTTGGGTCTGGATAAATTAATGCAAAAATACAGTCCTGAGAGAAATGGATTTGTAAGATGGTTTATAATATTTCATCAAATATTAGGGGTATTTATTCTTATTACCGACATAATAGCTATACTTAATGCAGGAATACTTTCAGCAGCTATTTATTTATTACTTAAAATTACCATTTTAGTATCTATCGCTTTATCGATAGTTTTATCTGGCGATTATACACGTGATATGACTTACGATGATTTACTTTTTCGCTACAGAAGAATTCGCTTAGATATTATTCAGCAACTTAAGAATAAATATTACACAGCGGAAAACTCTGAAAAATTAATTCAGGATATAAAGGATATTGACCGTGTTATGGTTGAAGTCAAACCTTTTTATGGATTATACAGACCTTTGTTGAATATTTTGCTTCCTATTAATTACAAAGCTAAAAAAGAAATTCAGTATCAACAAATGGTTGAATTATTAGCAAGTAATGATTTATTTATTAAAGCAGCAGAACTCAAAGCTATTGCTTGATTTTTTCTTTTCTTTTTTTGTTTTAAAGGACTACTTTCCATGATTTCTGGTCAAATTTCTAAACTATCTCTAGATTCACAAAACTTTCTATCTTCGGCAGCCTCTTCTGGGGCTACTCGTTCACTAGCATTTAGCATTGCTGCAGCCAGGGCTATAGCTAACAGACTTCCAATGCCTTCTTCAAAAGTCGAAGATCTGGAGAACTATTTTTCCATGACATTAAAAGTAGATGTACTCAGTACTATTAATGTTTTAAATGAACTCTTTGTTATCGATTGTGAAAAAGTTACTGGACTGGTAGAGAATTTCTACGAACTTCGTTACAGCAATTTATTTCCTGATGAATATTTCTTTTCAACTAAAGAAATGCCTTTATCTGGTTTTTTCTCTATGCCAAAATATTTACCAGAAGTCGTTATTGACGAAATTGTTAAAAATATATCAGTTGTTTCTTTCTATTTTAGCAATATCAATAAACTTCTCAATGAGTTTAAACAGTAAAGAGAGCCTATATGAGTTCCGATTTCCTCGATCCTGATTTAATAGCACCTAGCTCTCCAAACTCTAATATAGAAGTTAAGAAAACATTTGAAGTTCCAGAAAACCATTATGACCCTAAAGGCATTCATCCAGTAAATCAAACAGTATCGGACGGACCTTTAGGAGCTCAAGTTCCTGGAGAACTTCCTAAAGTAGATATAGATTTTAAAATTATAGATGATCAGAAAACAAAGATCGTAGGTTTCCAAGAAGTAGAATCTGTTTTACTTAATAATAAAACTATTTCTCAAGAAACAGCGCAATTTATTGAATCTAAAATTCCAGGTTTTTTATCTGGGGATAAAGACATACTAAGGTTTACAAAACAGCCTTCAGTAATCGGCTATTCTAAAGCTTTAAATTATGTAAAAAATCAAATATCTGTAGAATCTGAGTCTCTTTACCAGAATCTAGGCTCTATGATTAAAGAATACTATTTAAATGAATCAAATAAAGTAGATGACTTTATCGCTAATGAATTAGATTCTTTTATATACGACGTAGAAACATTTGTTTCAGATGCTACCGCGCTTTATAATAAAGTAAAGTTTTCTAAAAATGCCAGTTTTGCAGATGCAGATGGCACTTTTAAGAATATTTTTAAAGATCCGCTCTCTACACTTAAAAACTCTTCTATTAAAACAGGAGAGAGTTCTGCAGAATCTAAGTACACAGTTATATTAGACGCGCTAAAATCAACTATTTCTATTGTTGAAAAAAATGCACTAAATCAACTGCTCTATATAGTGGCAAATAAGCAAGTTAATTCAGAAATGTATTTTGAAGAGAAAATTTCAATTACTGCCGAAACATTAGAAGCTAACTATGACTCTTTGCTAAATTGCGTACTTTCAACAGAATTTGTTAGCACTGTGAGATCTATTTTTGAAGAATATAGTAATTATAAAAATAGACAGCAAAGTGTCATTAGTAAAGTTTTAGATTTGGATAATCAAGATTCAGTTTCTATAACTATGTGGTATTTAGAAAATGAAAAGAACACCAAATCTTTAATGACAAACGTACATAAACTCAAAGCACTCACTGCTCTAATTCCAGCTTTATTAATTTCTATTAAAGTACTGTGTGAAACACTTTCATCAGTAGAATAAAAAAATATAGACTCTAGGCCTTTTAAGGGCCTAGAGTCTATATGCAGTTTTATTATTGATAGTCTGTAAAATTAATTGTCACGTCTTCTGTTACAATTAATGCACCGTTTTCTTGTATTTCTAAAATCTTATTTAATGACAAAGATTCATTCTGATTTGCTAGTGTCACTGTATCATAGTTAGCAGCTCCACCCAAACCTTTAACATTAAAGCTAATTACGTTAGAGTCATATACTGATGCCAAAGCTTCAACTATTGAACTAATGCTAACTGTAGTATTTTGTAATTGAGTATTAATAACGCTAATTGTGTTTGTAGTAATTTGCTCTCTAAGAGATACATTATTATAAGCAGAAGAAGTTACGTAAATATCTACAGTCATAGACTGTCTTGCAGACATTATTGCAGTTGTATTAACGTCTAGATTAATAGTGACATTGCTTGCTGCTTTAGAAGGATAGAAATAAATATTAGTCTGCTCTAAAAGCTGGTCTGTCAAATTAGCTAAAGTCTGTGTAATCCATGTATCTAATACATTTCTAATTTCCTGTCTATACGCTACGTAAGCTGGATCTGTAGCAAAGTAGTACTTACCGTCTACTAATAGCAGGTCACAGGCATACTGAGTCGTATAATTAGTATTGAGTACTGGGTTTCCATTAGAATCTAAGACAGGGTCTCCAGCTCTATGTATGTAAGTAGGATTTCCATTAGCATCTAAAATAGGATCTCCAGCATTATGCAATATTGTATATGTAACTGTATTAGCAGTATTGTTGACTGTAAAAATACTTCCAGTAGTTGGATCTGTTGCATAAACTGTATTTGTATAGACAGCAGGTACATCGCTTGTGTAAACTTCGTAAACAGCTCCTACTTGGTTTACTAGACTCTGCCTCCACAGATTTGTCAAAGCGTATCCAAGAGTTAAAGTTACTTGTTCATGAGTTATTACAGCTGCATTTAATGGGAGTTGAAATTTACCTATATATTGATCGCTTTGAATTGGAGCGTAGCCTGTAGTAATAGATGTAGTAGTGTAGAAAATATCAAAAGTTTGTACTAAGTTAGTGAGTACATTTACTACTGAAATATCGTAGATATTAAAGTTAGTTAGATTGAGTTCGTCATTTGCATTTATAAAGTAATTTGTATTTAAATTAAACTGAAAAACTCTCTCTCCAGTAGTTGTTTTATCTATTTGAGTGCCTAATATATAAGCCCTAGCTGATTCTCCTACTGGAATAAATCCTAACTGAACTTGTACAAAACTATCTGCTAGTTGCTGGTATAGTGGACCTGAACTAGTCGTTATAGTTATAGTAAAACCTGTAGGTACTTTTTGAATTTGAATATTACCAGTATTGACGACTAACTGTAGTGTCTGATTTTGTTCAATGAAATTTATAATGCTTGCACTGGGGCTGTCTAAATCATAGCTTCTCAGAGCAAACTCTTGGCTAGAATAATCTAACACATAGTAAAATGGATTATAGAGAAAATTAGACTGATTTACAGTATTTACAATATTTAAATTACCACTATTTAAAAGAGTAGTCAACTCTGCTTCTGTGTAGATACTTAAGATTCCGTTGTTTTCTATGAAAACGGTATCGGAAGGAATAGTGCTTTGCAGAGTATTATTTATAATTTGCTGACTGCTTTGCAGTTGAGCAAGAGTCGTATAAAAAGTATTTAGAGTTATAGCAGCAGGTGTAATCAAAGCAGGATTAGTAGGAGCTGGTAGATTTGCAGTAGCTTGGAATACACGATTAGTTACGTAGTCTATATTTTTAACAATATTAAAACCGAGTAAGTTTGCTTGAGATTGTAATTGCACATTTGTAATAGGAATCTGTACAGACCCTACTGCATTATTAATAACATTTTGCCTTAACTGTGTAAATGTTTGTCCATTATTTCCGCCTTGTACTGTATTGGCAGAATAGGTAATATAAGAAACATTAGGCAATACAGCCGTATATGCATTTTGATCGTTGACAGAATCTACTGCAAATAGCGTGGTAACAAAAGCAGGTATTTGAAAGTTGCTTAAATTTTCTGTAATTTGACCATTGGTAGTATATATGTCTATTCTTAAGATACCAGAAATTAAACCAGAATCGATATACACTGGTGGCAAATAGACATTTAAGAGTGAATTAGTATTGTCTACTTGAAAAGCCACTGTAGGCGTATTATTGTCAAATACTTGCTGTGTGTATGTGGTTAGTATTTCAGTCCACTGTGGACTATTTGTACTATTTTGATAAAAAGCTCTAGCGTAATAATACTTACCTGTAAAAGGTATATTTTGATTTAGAATAGTAGAAGACTGTATAGTTAGGTTTGTAGAGAACAAACTAAACTGCATCATTAGAGTCTGAAAAGTCATCCACTCTACATTAGCCGAATCTGTTACAATGTAGTGAGGTATGATATTTGTTTGTAAGGATTGTATAGGTGAGACAATAGTCCCATTATAACTAACTTCGACATAGCCGTTATAATATTGCTTAATGTCAATTGGATAGTTTAAACTAAATGTTAAACCATTTACAGTTATATATGTATTTCTTGGAATAGTAGCCATTTTGCACTGCAGTGCAGGATTATCTACTAAATTGTTAATTAATTCATTGTAATTAATTTGCCAAGTAAAAGTAGTCTGAGCAGGTTCTGAGAATATATTCAAATAGTCTTCATCAGACATATGTAGATAAAGGTCAGAAAAACTCTGTGCTAGCGATGGGTATTGTCTTTGTAGGTTAATTAAAGATTCTTGATTAGCAATAGCTGTATTAACGCAACTAGATTCAAGTAAAAAAACAAAAGGATTTGTAGGATCTACTATGTCAGCTTGACCGCTCGTGTACTGATATAAATTATCTAATATAACTCTTTGAATACTAGATGGATTATATTTGAATTGTTGAATTTGACTCATAAGAGAGCCAACTGGAATAGGAGTGTAATTTACTAGATTGCCCATATCAGTCCTTTAAATGTTTTGAAATTGCGTTACAGGAATATTCGGATTTGTAGCTTCAGGATTATTAGGATAATAAAGACTAGAATTGCTTTGCAATGCAGATAGCCTATTTTGGAATTCGTCAGCATCCACCCACCACTGTAACTCATAAGTGTTAGGATCTATGTAAGGGTACCCACGGTTATTAAAGTAAGGTAGAATATTTTTATCTACTTTTACTAAATTACCTACAGTAGCTGCATAGCCTTGTGGTGATGCAGAGCCGCCATTAGCTAATATTTGCAGTACAGTGGGTTGAAATATTCCTACTGTTTTATTAAATTCATAAATTAAAATATCGTCCATATAGGTTACACCGTTAGACCTAAACCGAATAGTGATATCTTTATTTTGATCGTTATATGGTTTTTCGTTAGTGTAGTCAAAGAAACTCGATAGCGGTACACTGATTGGAAAAGCAGCTCCAGTAGCAGCTATTTTTTTCACAAATGTCCTAGTAGGATCTAAAACGATTCTATAAATTCTAGTGCAGTAATCTAGTTCGTTCTCAGCAATAAAATCAGGGTAAGGTACAAGATATCCTTCAAAGACTAGCGACATATACCAAAGCCATATGTAAAACATATAGACAATAGGATCGCCACGACTATTTCCAAAAGTTACATCTAAATCAAACGTTTCAAAACTCTTTACACTACCGTCTACTTGAGAATAGGCTTGATTATACAAACCTTTCTCTGAAGTGTAGGTAGGTGCAACCATATCAGGCCAGCCAGATATACTTTTAATATTGTTAGTAAGAATGGGAATAAAAGCCATTAAAGGGTCAACTACTGCTGAAGAAAGAATTCCAGATCCTTGAAAAGCTTTACTTAAAAAAGCACTAGCACTAGAACTGTTAACTGATGATTGCACCGACTGTGGATCATATCCCCATTGCAGTCTAGGATCTAAAGTCAGACGTACAAATTTTTGAATACTCTCATCAGCCATATTTAAAAGAGGATATAACTGCCTAGCATTACGGATATTATCTGACTGAAGATTGAGCTGAGGTCTAGTGAAAAATGTGAGTCCATATAGATCCCAGTTTGATGAGACCATATTTGGAACTTGCTGATGATTTAGTCCAAACATATTGTTCCCGATGGCTTTATTTATTGAGCCAATAGGAGTTGTTTGAAAATAATCATCCAAAGAAACCGGAGCAACAAAGGCAGAATTAGAAATCTTTTGAGAGCTATTTTGATTTGTTGCTAAAGCAGCTGTACCTATCGATTCTACACTGTTAGCATACCCTCCAGGGGTACCAGTTTTTTCTGTTATGACAGACATTGTTTACACCTTTTCAAAGTGACCGAGAAAGAATCTTTTTTTCTATTTAGGAGTTTAAATTGATTACGACATTAATTGAAGCAGCACAAGCAGTTGCAAATAATATTGGTAAAGTTATTAATACTGGAGAGAAGATTGCTTCTTATCAGAAAGATCAATCTTTATCAGAGTTTACTAGGTTAACTCAAGTAGAGCCTATTGCCGTTATTTCTAAGGATTTAATTAACTTAGAATATATGCCCGATGTAATGCAGTCAGTCCTGTCAATTTTTACCGGCTACTATATGCAGGCTGTCTCCATCATTACAGCTATCGATTCAATTAAAATCATAAAGACTCTAGATCGTTTAAATCCAGATAGAGATTCTTCCGGTTATTTACTTACAGTAGAGAATATCTCTACTCAACTCTTGAGCAACTATAAATATAAATTGCCTGCAATGGAAGATGCAGTAGATTTATTTAATAGTGATAAAGACCGCCATTCAAAAGATCAATCACAGGCTGGGTATAAAGTAAAGACTATTAACGATTTAAACGAGACTTCTAACTTGGCAGTTGGTAAATTAGTACAGGTTAATTTTAAAGAATCTAAAGATTCAGAAGTATCTGTAAATGTGCGTATCAGGTTGGTTCCTGTAGTTCTATCTAATACAGGAGTAGAGAAGATCGTAGTCTCTAAAACAGACGATATCTCTTTGTCTGAGAGATATCACGCATGGAGATCTGGCCGCATTAAATTTATTCGAGATCTCGTTTTCTGCCAAGATTTAATTGACGAGAAAAAGAAAGCTATAATGAATGATGAAGAAGGAGTTTATAGCGAGATTATTCGTCGTGTCAATAATGCTAAAAAATACGGCTTACTCTCATCAAACCCTTCGCTAGTTTCTGCTTCTAGTATTTTTATAATTAGTGAAGAAGTGGCTCGTCAAATTGAAATTAAATTTGGTGGATCTCTTGACAGCAAGAGAGTCATGGATAAAGTATTTGAAAACACTTATGGAATGATGCTTGTTGTTGTGGACCGTGAATATGACCGTGTTTCTTTTTATACTAGAGGAATTCATGCATCTTCTGACTTTAGTATCAAAGAAATTAAGGCAGCTAACAAAGGTAAAGGAATTGATATTGGCGATGTCCTAAAAACATTTACAATGGGACAAGCTCCTTCTTTTTAAAATAATAAACACTATTTTGACCATACTCTATATTTTAGGAGCGTACCAAACATGAATCTTTTAGGATTTATTCAATCTCTAATTCCGCACATTTCTAAAAATGATGTTTTAGAAGATATTCGTATTACTAAACAAGAACTAGAAACCACTACAATACCAGCAGCTTCTCAAGCAGCAGAATATTTTAAAATATCTAAGATTAAATCGCAAAATGCTAAAGATTTAATCAATATTTTTTATAGAAATTATGATCTAGCTAAACAGAGTTCTTCAGTAAATATTGCTGCTGAGATTGCTGAAAAACTTCCAGTCGTCTTAAACAATCTTAAATTTGTTGAAAAAGAATTTGAAAATTCTGCTAGCAGTGATATAGTTGCAGAAGGAGTAACCGTCAAAAAAGCAGTAATGCTTAGAACTGTAGATCAGACTACATTTATTTCTAGGTTTACTATGGATTTACTCACAGTAATTTATAGAGACGAAGCTCTGGAAATAAATCCAGAAGTAGAAGAAAATGTTTCAGTTCCAAAGATTGTAATCGATAGAGTGGAAAAGTATATCGCTCTTTATGCAAATTTACTCTCCATCTATGGAGATAAGTCTTTTGATTTTGAAAAAAGATTCTCTAGCATACCTGATGTCATTATGAGTGAGAGAACTCAAGAAGCTATCATTGCTACATATGGTGAGAAAAAGTTAGATCCGTATGGCGCGCCTATCGTACATGGCTTCTTAGGTAATCCTATCTATCACATTAGGCTCTTAGTTGCAGAATGGCAAGCTAATCGCTATAAGGCAATGAAAGATAAAAAGAAGATGTTAGAAATGCGTCTAATGCATTTGCAGTTATTGCAAGAAAATAAAAACGATGCAAAGCTAGAGCAGGAAATCTCCTACATTCAGTCCAGAATAGATAAAATCGAATATTCGATGGCTAAAGCTGAGAGATCAGTGGAGTGATATGCAATGCAAAATCGCTACAATATCTTGCAATCTGGGTTTATTAGTTTAGAAAATAAACTTCTTGTCACTCCACAAGCTAATGATTCAGATTTAGAGTTTGATGCCTATATTTTAAATAAGCCTTATAAAGGTAATGAAAATCTTTATTTTTATAATAAAGGTGTAGCAGAAGTCTATAAGGAATATAACAATGATCAAAGAGTATCAGCTTCTTTTGAATTTCAAGAAAAAGCTATACTTAGTTTTATGAATGCACTGGGCACTAAAACCTTTGCAGAGTGGATAGAATTGCAAAATGAAAATGTCTATCTAACTACCTTACATGAAAAATTTATTATCGATACTCTAAACTTTATCGCAGGTGAGGGCAGAGCTATGTCTGCAGAGAGTTGGGACCTAATTATTGATAAAAATAATTCTTTTAATAAAAATAGTGCAAGTAAATTTGATATCTCAAAAAGATTTAATTCTAAAGACATTATTTTTGAGACGACTGGATACTATTCAGAGCGTACTAAAGTTCCTTTGATTCCTTATAACTTGCCCGCTATGTTGCAACTATGGATTACTAGACCTTTAGGTTTTTCTGACTTCATAGTCACTAGTAACATTATATTTGGTAAAAAAACAGATTCAAAAACAGTTTAAATACAAAAAAAATAGACTCCAGGCCATTTTAAGGTCTGGAGTCTATTTTTATATTAGTGGTAAATTCTCTGATTCACAATAATCTATAAAAGGAATACTTATGAAAAAATTTCTAACAAAAGAAGAATTAGCTGTAGATAAAGAATATCAAAAAGAACAAACTGCCGACAATAATTCAAATACAGAAAATTTATTGCAATTAGCTAAAAATAAACTAAGCCAAGATAAAACTGGGGACGAAGATTTAGACTCTGATGAATCTGATAATTTAGATCCGAAGTCAAATAACAATGATGATTCTAACGATTACTTGCAACAGGTAGATTTAAGTAATTCTACTAACAATTATAATGACTATTCAACCAGCTATCTGTACAGCGATACAGAAGTAGCCTCAGGATCGAGCAACATGTTAAATGCTGCTGGTGGAGAAGAAGATTTAAATTCAGGCCAAGAGCACTTAGTTGAATCTGCACAAGTTTCAATTGTTTTAGAGAGTTTTATTAAGCAATCTCAAGAAGATTGGAAAGACAATGTAGTTACCTATGGATCAGCTACCCTTAGAGGTGTTTCTGCTTCTGCTGCATTTTTAAAAAATATAGGTGTGCAGTATGGCACACCACTACTCAAAGCCATTGGAAAAACAGCTCTATATGCTATTACAATGGCTTTAAAAGGACTCTTTTATAGTACAAAGGGTTTAATTAAAGCTACTGATAATTCTTTAAATTCTTATAAAAAACTCTATAAGAGATTACAAACAATTGAAGAAACATTAGCTCTATTAGAAGAGTCAAAAATAAAAGACGAAAAGAATCCTAATTTTTACGACAATCAAAAAGTTATTTTCAATATCTCTAATCAATCTGAATTTAAACCTTTTTATACACTGAGTGAATACCGTACTTTTTTAATAGATTATGTAGCTAAAACTACAGAAAAAGTTCGTTCTGATTTAACAGGTATTAGAATACTATCGTCTAGTTTGCTCTCTGGAGCAATTTCTAATCCAGAAAAAATCATGCAAACAGATAAAGCCTCTAAAGGTCTAGTTAAAGGCCCTATACAAGGATATGAGCCTAGTAGTGACCTCTTAGATGTATATAGATATTCGAAGCCTTTACCAGGCCATATGACTTTAATTGCATATTTACCTAAAAAAGATTTAACCAATAGTTCAGACATATATACAGCATATCACCAAAGTGCATTTTTCTTTGGATATAATTTAGGTCAAATGAAGACTCCTTCAAAAGTACCGTATTTAAATTTATCTGATGCTGGTAAGATGTATAGGGAAGTTTTAGCTACTGCAAAACAATCTGAAATTATTCTAACTCAACTCAAAGAGCTTAGAACAGTCAAAGATACAATAGGTTTAAATTTAAAAGGATTACTCGCAAGAATAACCGATAAAGTAAATAAAACTAGCGTGAACTCAACTATCATACAGTTCATTGCTTTAAAAATGTACTTTATTCAAAAATGCTATACAAAAAATATGATTGAAATAGATAGACAAAATAGAAAAATACTATTTAACTATTGTAGGTATATTGAAGCTTCTTTGTTCGATATTCTAGAAAATAGAAAGTTAAAAGACTAATTAAATAAATTCCAATTTGGAATTAGATTTTTTTACAGTCATATATTCTTACTATGACCTTGCACAATAGTTTGTAAGGGTGCTATGTTTTTATTTTTTAGTCTTTAGATAATTTCATCTAAAGAAAACAATCTATGAGGTTAAATATGGAAAACAGCTTGTCTACCACCGTATATTATAATCAATATTCCGTGGACGCCGTTATTACAGCAGCGTACATGAAGAAAAATAACAATTCTTACTCATTTAAACCATTTACTAGTTACTCTAAAGAAAATGGAGTAACTCCAATTTTTGTGGGATGTTATCCTAGCGGACCTATGCCTAAGAATGCTAAAGTCATCCATCTAAGTCAGATGGATACGTCAGACCCTGATATTGAAGGTCTAAACTATCAAAGTCTGCTTCATATTGCTTTTATGAATGAAAGAAATAAATATGAAAAAGAGGAAAAGTCCGATATCGCTAGTGTTTATAGTCTAATGCTGGCTTTGTCTCAATATAATCTGCATAGTTCAAATATGGTAACTAAAGCAGATTCAAGATATTTTACAGGACTAGATAATCTGGCTTTAATTTGGTCAAATTGGAAAAAGGCTACCAAGTCTTTGCTAAGCCGGGAAGAGTTTAAAATTTTACCTGGCGATGTAGATGGATTTAAAGAACAAATCCAGATTCTTAAAGCCAGACTCAATTCAGACATGAAAGTAGTCCCTATTGCTATAAGCCGCTCTAAGCGGTTTAAACAAAAGAGAATCAGTAAGATGAAAAGTTTCATGACTGAATCGAAATCCTATGACGAAGTAATTCGGGTGCCTTTTATCAATACAAATGTAAACGACGCTCCTTGGTATGGACGTTTACTCTCACATACTTATGACTATGGTGTTTTGTACGAAGTAGTGGGAAATCAAATAATTGTGGTACCATGGAGCAAAGATGGTGAGTCACTGCCCGATTTAACTTATACAATTAATCAACATATTGGCAAAGACTATACGGTAGTTTTTGCTAATTCTTAAAAGGAATTAGACGATGTCTACTCTAATGTTTTTATCTAAAGAAGAGAAGGAGAAAGCTAAAAGTCTGGCTTATGATTTAGTGGAGATAAAAAAATGTGATCCAATGAAAAAGGTCTCGTTTTTATTTAAAGAAAAGCCAGATCGTTATTACAGCGGGAGAGATAGTGAGCTAGTCGATCTGTACGAAGATGATACGTCGCAGATCACTCTTTCAGATTTGTTAGCGCTTAGTTAAGTTTTATCGTATGGGTTTTAATGACAATCAGAATCTCACGCCCTAAGAAGCAAGAGATTCTGATTGTCTGAGAAACTATTTTTTTTTAATTCTATTGGAGAGCATTCATGGCTGATGTTAAGAATGGTTTTAGACTTCGTTTTAGACATGGTTATATGACCATTGGTAGTTTCTTAGTAATTTTACTTTGGATGTTTACCGATCCTGATAATAACATTATTTCACATTTACCTTTTGGTGCGTCCACAGTAGCCACTATAGCTATTCTATTAAAGAGTGTACTCTACGTGACTGTTTTACATTTGTCACGTAAAGCTTTAATGGATTATTTGGATTTAAAAACTGTGTTTGAAAAAGCCATGCAAACTTCTGAAGGAGCTGGCCAAGTATTTATTGGCGTAGGCCTAGTATTCTTAGCTATAGCTGTGACTATTTATGCTGCGGTACGGTTTTAAGTCTCGTTATTATTTTTTTCTATTCTTTCTTTTTTTGTTTTTTATATTAGTACAGAATAAAGCATTTGGGCAAAGAATAGATCCCTATACATACATACCTAAAAATGCTAAAATATATTCTCCAGTTTTAAAAAAACAAATTGAAGAATACTTTTCAGACTTTCCTTACTATCCTTATTTTGGTGGTCTTATAGAACAAGAGAGTTGCATAGCTCTAACATGGAACTCTTGTTGGAATCCAAAGACTACTCTAAATACTAGTAGAGAGTACGGTGCAGGTTTAGGACAGCTCACTAAAGCATTTACTCCAGATGGTAGAATAAGGTTTGATTCTCTACAAGCTATTAGAGCAGAGCATTATGAGCAATTGCATGATCTATCTTGGCAAAATATCTTAATGCGACCTGATCTACAGATGAGGGCTATTATTTTAATGTCTCAGGATAATTATAAGAGACTATGGATGATAAAAAATCCTTATGATAGAATAGCTTTTACAGATTCGGCTTATAATGGGGGGCTTGGCGGAGTATACCAAGACAGGAGACTTTGTAATTTAGAGCCTCACTGCGATCCAGATATATGGTTTAACAATGTACAAAAAACATGTTCTAAAAGCAATATACCAATATACGGCAATCAAAGTCCGTGTAGCATTAATAGAACGCACGTATATAATGTTTTAAAAATTAGAATGGAAAAATATTCTTCACTGCTTTTACCCTCAGAGAGTCAAAATTCTATTTTACCTAAATAAATAGACACATACCCAGCCTTTGCATAAGGCTGGGTATGTGTTTAAAAAATATCCTTAGTAATGATTATTTGGGATATTTGTAAAACTGGAGATTTATTAATGGATAGTGAAAATAAAAAACCTTTCTTTATAGTTGTCGATGGTCTAGATGGTTCTGGTAAAACGACAATATGTAATTATATTGCAGAGAAAACTAAAGCAGAATATATGCGTTCTTTTGGTCAGGGAGCTATAGGAAAAACAATTCGAGAGCATTTTCTCAAAAAAACAAATGACTATAACATTGATGTGAGTTTTAATTGGGTATTATCGGCTAATTTAGAAGCCATTTACGACTGCGTAATTCCTGCTTTGTCTGCTGGTCAGAGTGTCGTATTAGATCGCTATCTTTCATCGACTTTTGCTTATCAAATTGCACGTATTAGTAGAGAGCCTTTTGATACTGTAAAATGTTACGATCCAAAAATAGTCTATTTTGAAAATCTCTTAAGTAAAGTACTTGAAGATGCTCCTGTGAGCCTATATCTTTATTGCGACGTTAATATTGATAATAGCTTAAAGAGAATTTCTAGCCGTACAGAAGAATCTAATCATTACGACTTGGAGTCTAAAGCTCAAAAATTACAAACTTTAATGTATTATGAGACATTTTTTAAAGAAACAAAGATTGAAAATAAATACAGGCTAGATTGCAACGAAACTTTAGATAATGTTTTTAAAGTAGTAGATGAAGTACTAAGTCACTATAACTACATTTAAGGACTAGGTTATGAAAGGCAAAGTTTTTTTAGGCGGCACATTTAATGGCTCCACGTGGAGAGATAGATTTATAGATATGATTAAAATACCATATTTTAATCCTGTCGTAAATGACTGGAACTATGCAGCTCAAATAAATGAAGAAAGAGAAAAGGTATTATGCAGGTACCACCTCTATGTCATCACACCTTTAATGGCAGGTGTGTTCTCAATTGCAGAGATTATAAACGATTCTATTAGAATGCCAGACAGAACATTAGTTTGTTTTTTGAAATCAGATGACGGCAAAGAATTTGAATACGGTCAGTGGAAATCTTTAATGGCTGTAGCTGCTATGGCTCAGTCCAATGGGGCTCGGTTCTATACGTCTTTAGAAAGAGTAGCTGATTTTTTAAACAATTAATTTTTTAAGAGTGGTTTTATGTCTATTGATGATAAGGCTTCCGATCAGGAGATGGCAAATCTGGAATTTATAATTA
>Ga0078972_1006842_pt1 | contig 26355 bp, 27 predicted proteins | sample YelNatPaOPGAMG01_FD_67568 | JGI IMG/M metagenome (GOLD analysis project Ga0078972, IMG submission 67568) | Hot spring thermophilic microbial communities from Obsidian Pool, Yellowstone National Park, USA - OP-RAMG-01 (SPADES assembly) (version 2) | ecosystem: Environmental > Aquatic > Thermal...
CAAGACGACCCGGTGTGCTCCGACGGGCTCAACTTCGCCGCCCACAACACCTACACCGACGACGTCAGCATGATCGACAGGGGCGCCGCCTTCGCCGCCAGCCGCATCAACGGCACCCCCGGTCCGCAGGGACCGGTCTCGGTGGCCGGCGCCACCGCCGGCGGCGGCTTAGGCAACTGACACCCAGCGGCCGCCCCGGTCGGCGATGGGATGACGCCGCGTTGGACCCGCACGCGCGCAGAGGTGACGATCATCGGCCACCTTGGCATGATGAATGCGTGGCAGTGCGGCACGGTTCGACGGTCACTTTCGACGACCGCTCGACGGCGGGCGCGATCGCCGTCAGCGACAGCCTCGCGGTGGCCGGCTCGGTCGCGACCGCGGGCGCCGTCGGGGTGGCCGGCTCCGCGGGCACCGCGGGCGCCGTCGGGGTGGCCGGCTCCGCGGGCACCGCGGGCAGCGTCGGGGTGGCCGGCTCCGTGGGCACCGCGGGCAGCGTCGGGGTGGTCGGCAGCGTGCTGACGGTGTTGAGCGTTCTGGTGCGCGAATGCGTGGCGTGCGTGGCGTGCATCGCCTGCACGCGGTGCGCCGCCTGCGTGGGTTGTGCGCGCTGCGTCGACTGTGTGGGGTGCGTCGGGTGCGTGAACTGCTCGGGTCTTCGCAATGTCCGGGGCGCACGCAACCTGCGCACTCAGTCCGCCGCGTGAGGGTCGTGGACGACGACGGACAGGGCGCGGGCGGTCGCGGCCGTGGGGTTGCGGTAGTGATGCGGCGTCGCGGGGTCGAATGCCAGGGAATCCCCTTCCGAGAGCCGCAACGTGTCGAATCCGATGACGGCCTCGAGTTCTCCCTCGAGGACGTAGAGGTATTCGCGGCCACCGTGCCGGATGGCCTGGCCGTTGCCGGAGGATTGGCCGCCGGGCGCGTAGACGACCTCGAGGAAATCGACCCGGTTGTCGCGGGCCGGCGTGAGGCGCTCCCAGCGCACCCCCGTGGACAGCTGGATGGTGTTGCGCCCGTTCGCCTTTTGCAGGATGCCTGCGCCGTCGGGCCCGATTGCACGGCCCCATGAACCGGTCGCGCCGGGCGGCGCGGACGGGGGCGCCGCGGTCTCGATCGGTGCCGTCCCGAACAGCGTGTCCAGCGCGACGCCGAGTTCGTTCGCCAGCGCGTAGACCACGTTGGCCGACGGCGCGGTCACGCCCCGTTCCACCTGGGAGACGAGGCTGGCGGAACATCCGGCCCGGCGCGCGAGTTCCCTGACGGACATGTTTCGCGCGGTGCGGACCTGACGCAGCCGCCCGCCGAGGCCCTCGGTCACCGCGGGCGTCGCGCCGGTAGCCCTTCTGTCCGCCATGAGCACTCCACCTGTTCACCGAAGTGCACGCAACCGTCGTGCCGAAGACGATAAACGATCGGATTTGACAGCGAAACTACCCAAAGTGTTCAGGACAGTGAACGTTACGTACGGGGAGGGGGACGATGACCGGCGTTCGCCTGCTGAGCTTTGCCGAAATTTCCGAAGAGGCCGCCACCCGCCAGGACACGCACCGGCACCCGCGCGCCGCCTCCGCCCGAGTGCCGCATTTCTGCGGCGGCGCGGTCGAGGAGATCGCCCATGAGGCATGCCCACAACAGGAATCCCTTGTTACGCAGGGAGCGTCATGACCGGGGATCATCACATCGGCTGGCTCGGAACGGGCCGACTGGGCAGCGCGATGGCCACTCGCCTGCTGGCCCATGGCGTCACGATGACCGTGTGGAACCGCACGGCGCCGAAGACCGGGCCGCTGATCGGGCTGGGCGCCACCCGCGCCGCCGCCGTCGGCGATCTGGGGCGTTGCGACATCGTGTTCACGACGGTCACGTCGTCGGCGGACCTGCTTGCGGTGACGCTGGGCCCCGGGGGCTTGTTCCGCGCGCAGCCGGCGCCGCGGATCGTCGTGGACTGTTCGACCGTGTCCGCCGAGGCGGCCGCGGAGGTCCGCGCCGAGGCCGCCAAGCGGGGGATCGCATTCCTGTCGGCGCCGGTGAGCGGCAACGCGGGCATGATCGCCCAAGGACACGGTTCGATCATCGTGTCCGGCGCGGCGAAGACCTTCGAAACCGTCCAGCCGTATCTGCGCGCGATCGCGCCCAACGTGACCTATTGCGGCACAGGGGAAGCCGCACTGCTCACCAGGCTCTGCCACAACCTGCTGCTGGGGATGGTGGGCGAGGTGCTGGCCGAGGTGACGACCCTGGCCGAGAAGGGGGGCGTGGCGCCATCGACCTTCCTGGATTTCATCGACGAATCCGTGCTCGGATCGACGTTCATCCGACACCAGGGCCAGGCGATACGCGCCCGCAACTACGAGCCCACGTTCACCACCGAAAGCGTGCGCACGGACTTCGATCTGGGGCTGGCCGCCGCCCGGCAACTCGAGGTGCCGATGCCGGTGGCGGCCACCACTCACCAACTGATCCAGACCGCGATCGGACACGGACACGGCAAGTCCGACTTCGCCGTCCTGTACGAGGTGGCGGCACGCGCGGCCGCGCTGCCGCGAACCAAACGCTGAGCCGGGTCCGCGACGCCTTGCCCGCACCGGGACAACATCGCGAAGTCCGCGTCATCACCGACCCCAGCGAGGCCGACAGGTTCGACGAGCTCGTCGAGGTCATGCTGCGCACGGTGCAGTCGCTGATCGTGGATCCCGGGCACCCGCCGGCGCACCGGCGCCAAGTTGCGGACCTTCCTGCAAGACTGGGTCGCGCCGTCGGTGCGCGCCCACTCCGCGGTCGAACGCCACCACGGAAAGGCTGGTACTGATGGGGAATCCCGTGAAGATCGGCTGCTTCCGGTACGAGACGACGGCGGCGCTGTTCGACGGCAGCGTCACCGTCGACGGCGTGGACGTCGCCATGGAGACCGCCGCAACGATCCCCGAGATCTTCCAACGCATGATGCGCGGCCGCGAGTTCGACGTGGCCGAACTGGGGCTGACGTTCTACCTGCGCACCTTCGGTGACGCTTCGCCGTTCATCGCGATCCCGGTCTTTCCCAACCGGGTGTTCCGCCACTCGTGCGTCTTCGTCAACACCGCGAGCGGGATCCGCGAGCCCGGCGATCTCGTCGGCAGGACCATCGGCGAGATGGGCATCTACGGCCAGGACTCCGGGGTGTGGGCCAAGGGAATCCTCATGGACGAGTACGGCTTTCGGCCCGAGCACAACCGCTGGCTCGTCGGCGGGCTCGACACCCCCATGGAGCCCTACGACTTCGTCCCGCAGACCCACGCCGCCGGGGTCGACGTCACGGCCGCGCCCGCGGCGCTGGGCCCGATGCTCGAGGCCGGGGCGATCGACGCGCTGTTCAGCGCGAACGTGCCGCAGTGCGTGCTGGACGGGTCGCCGGCGGTGCGGCGGCTGTTTGCCGACTTCGAGCCGGTCGAGCGCGACTACCACCGGCGCACCGGGATCTTTCCGATGATGCACACCGTCGTGATCCGGCGGGATTCGGCCGCGGCCGAGCCCGCGGTGGCGCGGGCGGTCTACCGCGCGTTCGTGGCGGCCAAAGAGGCCGCCGCCGAGCGTTACCGGGCCGGCCGGCGGGTCTACGAGGTGCAGAACATGACGCCGTGGATGAACGCGCTGTTCGAGCGGAACACGCAGCAGTTCGGCCCCGACTGGTGGCCCTACGGTATTGCCGCGAACCGCATGGCGCTGGGCACCAACCTGCGCTACCAGTTCGAGCAGGGGCTGGTGGACCGGCGCTGGACTCCCGACCAGATCTTCCTGCCGGAGTTGCTGGACACGTGATTCGCGGCGGGATGCCGAGCCCGCGCTGCCCGCGCTGGGCCGCCGGCGCGTTCTGGTGAATTCCCGCCGAACAGGCGGCGAACCGGGGGGTTCGCCTGGTGCGTGGGTGTAATGTCCGGGTTTGCCAGCGACAAGTTCCTGTTAACTCTTGGCCTGCCCGATCGCATGCCGACGGATCATTAGGGGTGCCGTGAGCACATCCGAGGTTTCCGACGTGTCGGCCGTGACTGATGCCGGGACCGACGAGGTCGTGGTGGCCCTCCACGACGAGGCCCTGCTGCTGGGCGGTGATCCCGCCGCCGTCGAGTCCTACCTGGCGCGGCTGCGCGCGAGCGCCGGGCACGCGATGCGGGTCGCCGGAATCGACGGCGCCTCGGTGGCGAACGCGGCGAGCGGGCTGGCCGGGCTGGCCTCGCTGCTGGCCGACACCGGCAAGTACGTGCAGCTGCACCGCGACAGCCTCGACGCGCTGAAGAACGGCGCGCTGCTCCCCGGCGGCAACGGCTTCTTCCGGCTGACGGCGCCCGCCGCCGACGGCCGGCTCCTGGCGCCGCTGCAGTGGCGTCCGGCGGGGATCGGGCCCGAGGCGATGATGTCGGCGCAGCTGATCGCCATGCAGATGGCGCTGAAGTCCGCGGTGGCCGAGGTGGAGGACGCCGTCCGCCGCGTGGAGGACAAGGTCGAGGCGGTGCTCGAGGTGGCCCGGGCGCACCGCGCCGGCGACGTCCTGGGCAACAACCTGACGGTGACGCGGATGGTGGACTCGCTGGCGAAGTACGGGTCGCTGCCCGACGCGTACTGGGATTCGGTGGCCGCGCTGGGGCCGGCGCTCAACGTCACCGTCGAGCAACTGCGCAACCACGTCACCCGCAGCCTGGCGTCGTTCGACCACACGATGGCCGTGCAGCAGCGCGCCGAGAAGCTGCGAAACGCGATGAACGACAACCGTATCGGCGACGCCTTGAGCCTGCTGGTGATCGCCGAGGAGTCGCTGCACAAGTGGCAGCGCCTGAGCCTGGCGCGCATCGAGTCGACCCAACCCGAGCAGCTGCTGCGGGCCATCGACGAGGCCCGCGAGCTCGTCGAGCGTCATCTCGGTGAGGACCTGCGCATCTATCGGGACGCCAAGGACGTGCTGGACCGATTCGGGAAGCTGTCGGCCATCGACGGCTTCCGCTTCTCGTCGGTGCGCGCGCTGGCCAGGCAGCAGTGCGCGCTGCGCGAGGAGCTCGACAGTTTCGCCAAGGCCCGCCATCAGCAGGTTCAGACGTGGGAGGACTTCCACATTCCCAGCGTGCTCGATGCCGCGATGGCCGCCATGGGGGCGGCCGCGACCACGACGGGCCAGGTGCTCGCGGCCTTGGGCCGCGGGGTCGTCTGGCTGGGCGCGCAGCTCGCGGAGCCGCTGCGGGGCGGGACCGCTGCCGGGGACAGTACCGGTCGGCCGTGATCGATTTCGGGCTGTCCGGTAAGCGTGCGGTGGTCTCGGGTGCGGGTTACCTGCCCGAGCGCGCGGGCCACGGCTGGTTCACGTCGCTTGTTCTCGCCGAGGCGGGCGCGTCGGTGGCCTGCATCGACATCGACGAGCAGCGCGCGCATCGCGTCGCCGACGAGATCGTCGCCAGGGGCGGGCAGGCGGTGCCGATCGTCGCGGACATGACCGATCCCGAGCAGGTCGGTCGGGCGATCGACGACGTCGTCGCGGCGCTGGGCGGGGTCGACGTGTGCGTCGACATCATCGGCGGTGCGACCTGGTCGAAGGTCGAGGATTTCACCGCCGAGCTGTGGGACGCGGCGATCCACTACAACCTGACCCAGGTCTACTACCTCTTTCAGGCCGTGTCCCGGCAGATGATCGCCCAGCGCAGCGGTGGCTCGCTGGTGGCGCTCGCCTCGGTCGACGGCATCGCGGCGGCGACCTACCACGCCGCCTACGGCGCCGCCAAGGCCGGCGTCATCTCGCTGGTCAAGACCTTCGCCGACGAGCTGGGCCGCTACGGCATTCGGGCCAACGCGGTCGCGCCGGGCAACGTGGGCTCGGGCAACGCGGACCAGCCGCCCGGCGAGTACGCCGTCAACGGGATCAACCCGCTGGCGGCGCCGCGCGCGCACGACGTCGCCAACGCCGCGTTGTTTCTGTCCTCCGAACTGGCCGCCCGCATCACCGGTCAGACACTGGTCGTCGACGGCGGTGCGTCCATTCGGCAGCTGTGGGGACTGCCGGAATCGATGATCCCGGCCAACCCGCAGGAGGCGATGCCGGCCTTCATGCGGCCGGGACCATCAGCAGGCTAGCGCTGGTGGACCATCGGCAGGCCCGGCACCGAGCTTCTGCCCTTGAGCACGTGCGGGGTCAGGATCGAGCCGACGTAGATGTCGCGCATGTCATGTCCGCCCCAGGCGATGCTGGTCGGGCCGTGCAATGCCGCGCCGTCGGGGTTGTCGAGCACGACGGTCGCCGTGCCGTCCGGGCGGATCGCGACGATCCTGTTCGCCAAAACGAGTGTGACCCAGAGGTTTCCCTCGGCATCGAACGCGCAGCCGTCGGCCATCCCCCACCGGCGGCCCACCTGCGGGTCGGCCAGGAAGCGGCCGGCGTCGGGGCCGAACTCGTCGGGGCGCCGGTCCCCCAGCGGCGGGCCGAATCGCTCTTGGGGCCCGAGCGTTTCGCCGTGGATCGGGAAGCGCACCACGTCGGCGGTCAGCGTGCGGACCACGTACAGGTAGGCCTCGTCGCGATCCAGCGCCATGCAGTTGGGGAAGCCCACCGCGTCGGCGACCACGTGCGCCGACCGGCGATCCGGTGCCACCCGGAAGAGGTGCCCGTCGGGTGTGCCACGCGCGATGGTGTCGAGCAGATCGTCGGCCGTGGTGCTCACCGAACACCACAGCGCCCCAAGGGAATCCAGCAGGACGAAGTTCAGCCACTTCAGCGGCCGCCCCTCGAGTTGGTCGGCCAGCAGCGTCGCGATCGCGCCGGTCACCGGGTCGAGCTCCTGCAGCGCGCCCACGCCCCAGTTGGCGATCAGGACGTGGCCGTCGCGGTCGAGCGCGAAGCCGTTCGGCTCGCCGCCGGCCCGACCGATGCGCCTTACGGTGTGCTCACCGGTGAGTTCGGCGACGGCAGAGGCCCTGTCGGAGGCGAAGACCCGGCCGTCACCGGTCACGACGACATGTTCGGGGCGCTCCACGCCGCGCCCAATGGGGTGCAGACCCGTCATCGGCGAGGCACGCGTTCCGTCGGCGGTTCAGGTCGCGACGGAGGCCTTCAGCGACGCCAGGGCGCGGGCGCTGAGCCGGGCGAGTTCGTCGGCCTCGTCGGGGGTGAGCGCGGCCGCGAAAATCTCGGCCATCCGGCGGTTGGTCGCCCGCTCGACCTCGGCGTAGCGGTCCTTCTTGTCCGCGCCGTCGGCGAACGGCTCGGGCCAGCCGAACATCGCCGCGTACTGATGGCCCTTGTTGAGCATGTGCGCTTCCACCGGGGTGATGCCGGAAATGGTGAGGGCGTTGAAATGCACGCCGCCCCGCAGCTCGCGCAGAACCTGCATGACCTGCAGCGCCCGCGCCGCCGCGTCGTCGGCCAGCGGCATGGTGCGCCAGCCGGCATACAGCGGCAGGCCCGCGTCCGGTGCCGCCGCGATGATCTTCTCCCCCAGCGCCGCGATGCGGTCCAGGCCTTCGGCACCGGCCAGGTGCTTGCGGGCGAAGCGGGCGATCTGGTCCCAGTACACCTCGGCCGCGCCGGCCGCGCCGCGCACCGCGACGCCCTCCTCCCACAGGCCACGCAGGAAGTTGGGCTCGAACGCGACGAAGATCGAACCGACCGTGGCGCCGGTGGCCTCGCCCAGCACTCCGCCGCGGCCGGCGACGTATCCGGTGAGCGGGTTCTGGTAGCCGGCGGCGATGCTTTCGGCGAACGTCTCGGGGTGCAGCATGAACACCGCGACCGTTTGTTCGATCGGCGAGGCCGCGGCGATGGCGCCGTCGAACACGTCGTCATGACTCATGGGTTCTCCTTGTCATTCGTGGCGCTGCGTGTGTCGCACGCTACTCCTGGCGTCGGCAGCGACGACGCGGGCAGCGGCGTCCCGCCGCGGCCGCCGGTGCGCTTGATACTCCCCACGCCCGTGGGCAGACTTGTCGGATGCAGCCATGTGAGCAAGCCGCCGTCTTGGCGTCCCCGACCACAGCGCGCCCGGCGTGAGCCTGCCCGCCGGCGGGCCCGGGCCGCGCGGCCCGCTGACCTGCCTCTCGGACGTGCGCGCGTTCTTTCACACCAACACCGTGCCGCTGTACTTCATCTCACCGACCCCGTTCAACCTGCTCGGCATCGACCGCTGGATACGCAACTTCTTCTACCTCACCTACTTTGACTCGTTCGAGGGCGCGCATTCGCGCGTGTTCGTGCCCCGCCGGCGCGACCGCGTCGATTTCGACGGCATGGGGGACGTGTGCAACCACCTGCTGCGTGATCCCGAGACGCTCGATTTCATCGCGCGCCACGGGCCCGGTGGCCAGGCCTGCTTCGTCATGCTCGACGAGGAGACCGCGGTCCTGGCGCGGGAGGCGGGCCTCAACGTCATGCATCCCCCGACGGAGCTGCGGCATCGCCTGGGCTCCAAGGTCGTCATGACGCGCCTGGCCGACGAGGCGGGCGTGCCCAGCGTGCCGCACGTGATCGGGCGCGCCGGCTCCTACGAGGAACTGTCGGCGCTGGCCCACGGCGCCGGGCTGGGCGACGACCTCGTCATCGAGGCGGCATACGGCAACGCCGGCAGTGCGACGTTCTTCGTGCGCGGCGAGCGCGACTGGGACAGTTGCGCCGCCGGCGTGGCGGGGCAACCGGAAGTCAAGGTCATGAAGCGCATCCGCAATGTCGAGGTGTGCATCGAGGGCACGGTGACCCGCCACGGCACCGTGATCGGCCCCGCGATGACGAGCCTCGTCGGCTACCCGGAGCTGACCCCGTACCGGGGCGCCTGGTGCGGCAACGACGTCTGGCGCGAGGTGCTGCCGCCCGCGCAGATACACGCCGCGCGGGAGATGGTGCGCAAGCTGGGCGACGTGCTGAGCCGAGAGGGGTACCGCGGCTACTTCGAGGTGGATCTGTTGCACGACCTGGATTCCGACGAGCTCTACCTCGGCGAGGTGAACCCGCGCCTGTCCGGCGCGAGCCCGATGACGAACCTGACCACCGAGGCCTACGCCGACATTCCGCTGTTCCTGTTCCATCTGCTCGAGTACATGGACGTGGAGTACGAGCTCGACGTCGAGGAAATCAACGCGCGCTGGGAGCGGGGCTACGGCGAGGACGAGGTGTGGGGCCAGCTGATCATGTCGGAGACCTCGCCGGATCTCGAGCTGTTCACCGCGACACCGCGCACCGGCGTGTGGCGTCTCGACCAGGACGGGCGCGTCTTCTTCGCGCGCCAGGGCAACGACTGGGCCACGCTGCTCGACGATTCCGAGGCGTTCTACATGCGGGTGGCGGCGCCGGGTGACTTGCGTTGCGAGGGAGCCCAACTCGGCGTGCTGGTCACTCCCGGGCACCTGCAGACCGACGACTACCAGCTCACCGAGCGCTGCCGGCGCTGGGTCGACGGCCTCAAGGCGCACTTCGCCTCGACTCCCCTGGCGCCGGCCACGCCGATCGTCTCGCGGCTCGTCGCGCGAGCGTGAGCGGCGTTCCGGCCGGCCTGTCGCTGGACAACTGGCTGTCACCGCCGCACTCGCACTGGGCGTTCCAGCACATCGACGACTTCATGGCGAGCGCGGTGATTTCGCGCGGGACCGGACCGGCCGTGGCGTTGCCCGCCCTCAGTGCGCCGATCGCCGAGATCGCGGTGACCGGAGCCGACGGGACGGCCACCACCGTCGGCGCGGTGATGGCCGGCACCGGTACCGACGGGTGGGCCGTCGCCCACCGCGGTGCGCTGGTGGCCGAGGAGTACCTCGGCGGCATGGGCGCGCAGACCCGGCATCTGCTGTTCTCGATCAGCAAGTCGCTGGTGGCGGCCGTGGTCGGCGCGCTGTGCGGGGCCGGTGTGCTCGATGTCGACGCGCCGGTCACGGATTACGTTGGCGTGCTGGCAGAGTGCGGCTACGCCGGTGCGACGGTGCGCCACCTGCTGGACATGAGGTCGGGGATCTTGTTCTCTGAGGATTACGGCGATCCGGACGCGGAGATCCACGTGCGCGAGCAGGTGATCGGGTGGCAGCGTCAGACCAGGCCGGACCTCCCGTTGACGTTGCGGGACTACCTGCTGACCCTGCGGCGCAAGTCGGCGCACGGCGGCCCGTTCGAATACCGTTCGTGCGAAACCGATGTGCTGGGTTGGGTCTGCGAGGCCGCCGGCGGCAAGCGGATGCCCGAACTGATGTCGGAGCTGCTGTGGAGCCGCATCGGCGCGCAATGCGACGCGACCATCGGCGTCGACGCCGCCGGCACGGGAATCTTCGACGGCGGCATCAACGCCTGTCTGACCGACATGATCCGGTTCGGGTCGCTGTTTGTGCGCGACGGTGCCTCGTTGACCGGCGAGCAGGTGGTGCCGGCGGCGTGGATCGCCGACACCCTTGCCGGCGGGCCCGATTCACGTGCGGCGTTCGCCGCCTGCCCCGAGGACACCGACATGCCCGGCGGGATGTACCGCAACCAGGTGTGGTTTCCCTACCCGGGCAACAATGTCGCGCTGTGCCTGGGCATGTGCGGTCAGATGATCTACGTCAACCGCTCCGCGGAGGTGGTGGCCGCGAAATTGTCCACCCAGCCGAACTCCGGGGACCCGCAGCTCCAGTTGGACACGTTGCGCGCATTCGACGCGGTGGCACGCGAATTGGGTGGGGGCACTGGTTCAAAGTTTTTGTGACCTCAGGTTCGCGTGGGAATGAGTACCGCCACATCGCTGTGCAGGTGCGCCAGGCCGCTGTCCAGAGTCGCCAACTGCCCGTTGCGGATTCGTGCAAGCTGGGCGAGGTAGGCATCGGTGACCTGTCGGTGGCCGACCACACCGGTGACTTCTACGTCTGCGAAAGAAACACTGTCGGGCCAGAACTCGTGATGGACCGAACCCGCGACCGCACGTTCGCGTCGAGCAGCGCCGTCACTCCTCATCCTCCAATGACCGCACGTCCTCGGAAGTCACGACCATCCCAACACTCACCAGCGGCAACCCCGTCCTGGCGTCTCGGGAGATTGCGGCGGTCCCGCCGGCTCCGAGGCCGCGCCGAATGAGGTCGGCGACGGTTTCGCTCAACGTGCGGTGGGTGTCCCGCGCAATCGCCAACGCCTGGTTGTGCAGGTCGTCGGGGAGGTCAACGGTGGTGCGCATGGCCCAACCCAGCATCAGTGCATCAAGATGCAGGTGTGCACAAGTGGCACGCGTGTGGAACTGATGAAGGTGGGGATTCCGAGCTCGTCGGCGCGACGGCGAGGACGTCACGTCTGTCTCAGTGGTCACCGCCGCCGACCACCATGCGAATTGCGCCGCGACCGCGGTATCGGCACCAGCGAGGCGGTCAACCACATCGACGGGAAGTGATCAGGTGCCCGCGGCGGGCGCACATCTGCGAGGGCCCCGATGGCGTCGACGCAGGAGAACAGGCCTCGCCTACCGGTCGAGGGATGGATGAGAGCTGTTGCGCACCAAGCGCTCTACCCGGAGACCTTGACGACGAGCTTGCCGACGTTCTTGCCGTCGAAGAGCATGTTGATGGCCGTGGGCAATTGCTCGAAGCCCTCGATGACGGTCTCGAGCGGGGTGAGTCTGCCCTCGGCGATCAGGCCGGCGATCTCGGTGATCGCCTCCGGCGCACGCCCGAAGTGGTCGAGGACGATGAAGCCCTGCACCGTCGCGCGCTGGATGAGCAGGTTGCCGAACGCGCGCGGCCCGGGCGGCGGGTCGGCCGCGTTGTAGCCGGAGATCATGCCGCACAGAGCCACCCGCGCACCGATGTTGAGGCGCGCGAAGATCGCGTCCATGATGTCGCCGCCCACGTTTTCGAAGTCGACATCGATGCCGTCGGGCGTGGCCGCGGCGAGCTGGGCGGCCCAGTCGTCGGCGCGGTGGTCGACGGCCGCGTCGAAGCCGAGCCGCTCGGTCACCAGCTTGCACTTGTCGGGGCCGCCGGCGATCCCGACGACGCGCGCGCCGGCGGCCTTGGCGAGTTGGCCGGCGACCGAGCCGACCGCGCCGGCCGCGGCCGAGACCACGACAGTCTCCCCCGGCTTCGGCTTGCCGATGTCGCGCATCCCGACCCACGCCGTGAGCCCGGTCATCCCGAGCGCGCCGAGATAGGCGCTCGGCGAGACACCGTCGGCGACCTCGACCGGCATCAGCGGCGCCGTCGGTGAGGCGACCGCGTACTGCTGCCAGCCGACCAGGCCCTGCACCATCTGGCCGACCCGATAGTCCGGGCTGTTGGACGCGATCACCTCGCCCAGGCCGAGCCCGCGCATGACCTCGCCGATGCCGACCGGCGGCAGGTAGGTCGGGGTGTCGTTGATCCACATGCGGTTGGTCGGGTCCAGCGAGATCCAGTCGACGCGCACCAGCGCCTCGCCGTCACCGATCTGGGGCACCGGCTCCTCGCTGAGCTCGAAGGTGTCCGCGTCGACGCGCCCGGTGGGGCGCTGACGGAGAAGGAAGCGACGGTTTCGTTCGGCCATGAGCGCACGCTACCGGACGCCGTCGGCGGGCCATAGGGGTCCGTCCGAGCCATATGGGTTCGTCGTACACAGCGGTCGAAACTGTCCCGCAGGCCCGCCGGTGCAGGCATACGATCATTCGCGACGCGAAATACCCTGCGCAGAAAGACTTTGCGCCGAATAACCGTGGTATGTCGCCCGGCGGCAGCCGCCGTTCACGCCTGCACGAGTCAGGTCCGGCGCGCGCGACAGGCTATCAGCGGTATTCCACGATGCCCAGCCCATCGATACGCCGGAAATCCGCCGTGTTCGCGGTGACCACCGGGATCCCTAATCGTAGGCTCGTGCAACCGATCCAGAGGTCGTTGGTGCCGATCAGTTCGCCGCGGCGACGTAGTTCGCGTGCCACTCTGGCGTAGACAAACGCGGTTTGATCATCTACCGGAACGACTACGTGTCCTTCGCGCATGGCTGCGACGGTGGGGTGTTCAGCTTGGTCGAATCCTTCAGCGAACTCGCCCAGCGCGATCGTCGACAGGAACAACTCCGCGTCTGGCGACCGTTTGAGGAAACGGTGCGCGGCGCCGTCGTCACCACCGGAGACTCGTTCCCTTTGAAGGTCGATCAGGAACGTGGTGTCGACGCTCAGCCGGAGCGCCATTGGTCATCCGGCGGCGTGTCCGCGTGCTGCGCTTCGTCCAGGCGCGCGAGAACGTCGTCGTTCACCGTCGGCAGTCCGGCGAGTGCATCGAGAAGCGCTGCTGCCGTGCGGGTTTCGTTGCGCCAGTGCGCGCGCTTGATGACATGAGAGAACGATTCGTTCGGCGAACGCCGAGCGGTCCGAAGGCGTTCGTAAGCCTCGAGATCGATCGATATCGTCTTGGTCGCCACAGTGCATGTATACATGCATGGGTCTGTGTATGCAATGGGACGCCCCGCACAGAGCTTGGGACGAGTACTGATGCCGACTGGTCTTCCGAAGACTTTTCGACGACGACCACCAGCGAGCAGCACCGGCGGCGTACATCTCAGGGATTGGGCCAGCCAGTCGGCGCCCGCAGGACTCCGTCGGCGCCGTGGCTCTACACTGGCGCTTCGACAGGAATACCGAGGTCGGCGGCTGCGCCAGCCATACGGTTGTCATAGGTAACCACGGCGCGCAGCTCCGCACCGGCACGCCGGGCGGCGGCGAGGTGGATTGCATCAAGCGTGCGCAAGCGGGCGGGGCGAAGATCAGCGGCGGCATCAAGCAGGCCGCGGGTCAGGTTGACGGTGTCGAGCTCGTCCAGGATGCGACGCGCCTGGGCTACCGCCGCGATGCCGGCGCCGAGGACGGCGCGGACGAGCTCGGTTCGAGTAAGCGCCGCGGTGAACAGCGTGTCGTCGCCGACCCGACGCAGGTACGCGTGCAGGGCCGCCGATTCGCGTTCGGAAACAACGAGTTTGACCAACGCCGAGGTGTCGAGGTACGCCCTCATCGCTCCCCGGCTCGCAGCTCGGCGAGCGCTTGCGAGGCGTCAAAGTCGCTCGCTATCGGTTCGACGTCCCGGACGTTTCCCCCGCGCGCCGCCGGGGTGATCTCCCCGGCCGCAATCATGTCCGCCCAGGGCTCGTCGGTGATGGGGACGAGCCGGGCGATCGGACGTCCGTGCTCGGTGATTTCGATGGGGTCTCCGCTCGACGTGACCTTGGCCAGATACCGGCTGGCGTTCTGCCGAAGCTCGCGGACACCGATCCTCTCCATGTGCTACAGGGTAGCACTAATGGGGCGGTGCCAAGCAGCTCTCTGTGTCCGCTCCGACAGCCGCGCCAGGGTGAGCGGTTGCGACCATGCGTTATCGCGAGGCGTCCTGGAAATTCCATCACAATGGTCGCGAAACGGGCTGCGGGCGTGTCTGATGGACTCGGCACCAGTTGACGTTCGGCGCGCCAGCGGAGATGCGGTTGGCGCTGGCCAGCACGCTCTACTCCGATACCTTGACGACGAGCTTGCCGACGTTGACGCCGTCGAAGAGCATGTTGATCGGCGTCGGCAACTGCTTGAAGCCCTCGACGACGGTCTCGAGCGGGGTGAGCTTGCCCTCGGCGATCAACCCGGCGATCTCGGTGATCGCCTCCGGGGCGCGCCCGTGGTGGTCGAGGACGATGAAGACACCGCAGCGCCACACGACGACGGCAAACGGCCTCACCGGCGCCGCCGCATCGAATCGTCGTCGAAGTGCAGTGCCGCAATTACTTTGGTAAAACACTTTCCTGACGGAAGCAGGCTGCATACCCTCGACGCGTGTCCGATGCCGTGAAGATGAAGAGACCGCAGCCAGACACCAACAGCTCGGTCAGCAGCCTGGCCGCCTACCGCAAGTGCGCCGAACGTGCACGGGCGGCGTGGCCGGCGTTTGCCGCCGAGCGCCGAAGACGTCTGCGACAAGGCGGAGGCGGGCAACCCGTCGAGAAGGTCGCCGAGAACATCTTGGAGAACCTTTTCACCACCGTCCTGGACTGGCCGATAGAAAACATCCGGCCTCAGGTGGAACGGGCCGACATCGTGCTGACCCGGCTGGGGCTGAAGTACCTGGTCCTCGAGGTTAAACGGCCCGGCTGGCTGACCGGGCGCCAGACGGCGATCGACGCTGCCTTGAACCAAGCCCGCCTTTATGCCGACGACCAGCGTGTCAAGGCCGTGGCGGTGAGCGACTCGATCATGCTGTACGCGGCCGACGTCGTGGGTGGCGGGCTGCGCCCGCGGGTGTGGCTGCAGCTTGACACCGAGGAAGCTCCCGATGATCTGTGGTGGTTGTCGGTTCACGGCATCTACCGGCTCCGCCCGGATCTGCCGGTTGGTCTCGGGGCGCTGTCAATGCGCAACAGCGACGTCGGTTCTGATGCGAATCTCGGCGCCGCCGTTGAGCTGCACCCGAAATACAAGCTCGCCATGCAGTGCTTCGCCTATGTCGGCGCCGCGAACGACACCCACACCTGGAAGCTGCCCTACCTGTTGGCCGACGGCATCACCCCGGACGCCAGGCGGTTGCCGAAGGCGATCCAGTGCATCTTGAGCAACTACCGCGGCGCCGTGGTGGACATTCCGGAAGCCGACGTCGGCGATGTCCTGGTGCGGCTCGGGACGGCGGCGGCAGTGCTGCGCAAGATGCCCTGCCAAAAGCCGTCCACGGCCACCGCCTACCGCGAAGCCCACCAATTCCTGGCACAGCTGGATCGGCTCTGCGACGTCGGCTGTTGCCCGAAGGAGTAGCCGGCCAGCACCGCATCCCGCGATAGGGCTTCCCCGGCAAACACCTGCGCCGCCCGCCGTCTCGTCGGATACTGACCGTGGCGAAAGGAAGCAGGGAATGCGGTGAAGTCGCTCGTCGGAGGGATGTTCGGCAAGTATAAGGTCGTCCGACTGCTCGGTACGGGCGGCATGGGCAAGGTGTACGAGGCCTACGACACCGACAAGGGCAGAACGGTCGCGTTGAAGCTGCTCAACGAGCAGTATGCCGATGACGAGAAATTCCGTGCCCGTTTCCTGCGCGAATCGCGTGCCGCGGCCATCCTCCAGGAGCCGCATGTCATCCCGATCCACGACTGGGGCGAGATCGGCAACGTCCTCTACATCGACATGCGGCTGGTCCGGGGCCAGACCCTGCACGACATGCTCAAGAGAGGCGCCCTGGACCCGCAGCGCGCCACCGACATCGTCGGCCAGATCGCCGCCGCGCTCGATGCCGCCCACGCCGAAGGACTGATCCATCGCGACGTGAAACCACAGAACATCATCGTCACGCCGGACGACTTCGCCTACCTGGTGGACTTCGGTATCGCCGAGACCAGGGGCGACACTCACCTGACGATGGCGGGCTATCAGGTGGGCAGCTTCGACTACATGGCGCCGGAACGGTTCGGGGGCTCCGAGGCAACACCGGCGGTCGATGTCTATGCGCTGGCCTGCGTTCTCCACGAGGCGTTGACGGGCCACAAACCGTTCGCGGGCCACAGCGCCCAGGTCATCGCGGCGCATCTGTCGTCCCCACCGCCGCGGCCCAGCGCACTCAATGCCCGCGTTCCGGCATCGTTCGACGACGTCGTTGCCCGCGGCATGGCCAAACACCCCGATGACCGTTACGGCAGTGCCGGAGCGCTGGGCCGCGCCGCCAAGCATGCCCTCGCAGCGGGAGCGTCGGCGGCCGGTGCGCCCACGATGGAGGCGCCCCGATACGTGGCGGGACCGGTTAGCTACCCACCCTTCAACGCCCAATACGCTCCTCCGCCGACGGTTCCGCCGACGCAAAGCCGTGGCAACTACGTGTTGCCGGTGTTGATTGCTGCCGCCGCACTTTTGCTCGTCGGCGTCGTGGTGCTGACGATCGCAGTTGTCGCCACCCGCAACAAGGAGCCGGACACCCCGTCGCCGACACTGGCCGATACCCCGCCCAGCGTGCTCACCTATCAGTCGGAGCCGTCCTCGACCACGCAGCCGGTCTATCCCCAAAGCACGGCCATCTCCGCGCCGCCGGACGCCGAGCAGCGGCTGCGCCACATCGCCGATGAGGACCGGCCATTCGTGGCCGCCACCCTAGCCGAGTATTGGGTGCCGCAACTGAGCTCCAAACGTCCGGGCGTCGTCGACCAGGGTGTGGTGTGGGACAACACCATGACGCTGCAGGAGCATCTGGACCTCAGGCAGCGCTATCCCGACGTACGGCTGCTGTGGTCGGGTGACTGGTCGACCTTTTCGGCGCCCGACTTCTGGGTCACCGTGGTCGGTTTGGCATTTCCCGACTCCGCCGGTCCGCTGACGTGGTGCAGGGCCCAAGCACTGGACCGGGACCACTGCATCGCCAAGCTCATCAGCACGACGCATGCGGTTGAGGGAAGTACGGCCTACAACTGATGTGGGACAAACTAACCGGCCGGATACGGGTCCACGCCGTCCAGCCACAGCCGTTTCCCGAACCCGCCGACCTCAGCGCGCTTGCGGTCTCCGGCGTCGACGATGTCCGCGAGCGTGACGCCGTGCTCGGCGGCGATGGCCTGAAGCACTTCCAGCACGTCGGCGGCCTCCTCGATGAGGGACTCGGTTGTCGTCGCCGCGATCAGTTCGTCGACCTCTTCGCGCAGCTTCTCGTGCAGGGCGGTCCGGTACGTACCGGCGGCCAACGTCGTGACCCGGGGCGTGCGTCCGGAGGCTCGAATGATGTCGGGAATCTTGTCCCGGACGAGTTTGCCCACGCGGCCCCTTTCGCTGGCGATAATGCGTCGGTGCAGTTCTACCTCACCGGGCCGACAACACGGGTGCACCGGCAACCAGGGGGCAACATCTGTCACAGCGGCCACCGCTGCAGAATCACCACGCAAAATGCCCGCCTCAGAACGACTTTTCAGCGACAACGGCGGGGGCGGTCTCGCTGGCAAAATGTCTTGACGACGATCTTGCCGACGTTCGCGCCGTCGGGAACGACGATCGGAACTGTCGCGTCGCTTATGGCGGATTCCCGTACAGCCGAGGCTCGTTGATCACGGGCCGATCCTGTTCTGAGCCAAGCTCCGTCGCGGATGTTGCTGTCGGCGACGTATACCGGTACGCCTCGGGAATGGCCGACGGCCGTTCTGGCAGGCTTTCGCGCGGAGAGCCGAACCACCAGATGGTCTCGGGCTCGCCCGGCCGACGAGACGACGAAGACGGCTGATTCTCCGCGAAATCGCAGAGGTAGTAGTAGAGGACCGCCTCGGCCAGATCCGGCCACGGACCCGGGTCGATGATCGACTCTCTGGTGTCGCGGACCAATCCCCAGGTTCTATCCGAAGGTGGGGCTGTGTAGACGAGGTATATCGTCGACCCCTCGGTCCAGGCATGCGTGACAAGGTAGGGGCCGTGACCATTGTTGTTCTCAACTTCGATGTGCCGCAACAGGCTTTGCAACACCTCGGCGGCAAACTGAGATTGCGCGTCGCTAGCGTCAGTTGATAGGCACATTTTTGTTCACCCATGGCGGTGTCAGCGTCCAGCCCGGTTCCACTTCAACCACTCCACTGCCCCCCGCGAGCGGATACATCGAGATGACCCCTTTCTGTCCGCCATCGGGAATACCGGGACGTCCTTCGTTGATGTTCGCCACGATTCTCATGGTCAGGCTCTCGCCTGTATCCTCGCAATCGGCGATCCCAAGCGACCCTTGCGTACAGTGCGCACGGTTGATCGGGACCTCGTAGACAAGGGTTCCGCCCTGGCTGCTTATGGGCCGACTGTGTGAGATCAGATCCCGGAAAACGTTGGGGTTGACCACGTGGTGCCGCCAGTACGCCTTGTCCCACCCGAAACCGTGTTGTGTGCTCTCGTCGTAGTAGCCACGCCGGAGAACGACATGGTTGCCGTCGAGGTCCGTGGCCTCGGCGATCACCTCGTTGATCGGGTACGAGGGCGGTGGCGGCTGCTCTTTGAAGGCGCGGTTGTCGACGGGATGGACATGGGTGTCTGCCTTGTCCGTCGGTGGTGTGCCGGATGCCGGATTTTGGGGGAAAGCGTGGCGGATGCCGGCCACCGCTGCGGTGATCTTGCCGGCTACTTGTTGGTCGACGTCCACCAGCTGGGCCGCGCGCCGGCGGATATCGCCGGCCAGGATCAGCGCTCGGGCGTGCCGGGCGGCCAGCTGCACGGCCTGCCCACCGCGGGAGCGGTCGGTGACCGAGAGATCATCCCCCACCTCGAACCCCTCCGCGTGGGCGTCCTCCACCGCATAGCGGACCCGTGAGCGGGCGCCATACAGATCCGAGGCCCCGCTACGGGCGACTTTGGCCGCCTCTTGCAACTGGTCGGCCACTGCACTGGTGGTCAGCGTGTCGGAATGGGTCGCCGTCCGCAACCTGTCGGCAGCCTCGCCTTGCCAATCGATTGAAATCGCTTCCCGCCATATCTGATTGGCCGCCCCATAGCAGCGTCCGCCGATGGCCTGCCAGTAATCGGCAGCCTCCGTCAGGTGCTCGGTGGGCCAGGCCAGCAGTTGGGCGAGGCTGGCAGACGCTGTGGGCGCTCGCATCGCTAGACACAGGCCTCCGGATAGGCCACAGCGGCCAGCTCGTTGGCCGAGTCAACTTCATTGGCGATATAGCGGGAATCGGCCTCGGCGACATGGACCGCAAGAACAGTAATTTGAGCGGCCAGTCCCGCCGTGAACGCTGCGACATCGGCATGGGCGGCGTTCACTGCGGCCGCGCTGGCCTGAGACGACAAACCCATCCCCGCCGGGGCAGTCGTTTGCTCGAGGTCGCGCGCTGTGGCGCCCCATCTGCCGGCCATCACCTGCACACCAGCACTATCCACCCGCAGTGGCTGCTGCATGGGCCGAAGTCTAACCATGCTCGTGCTTGCCAGCCAGTCACCGCGGACCGACCCCGCCGCCGCGGTCCGAGAGACCGGCACGTGAGCAAGTCCCTGCCCGTCCAAGCCGCCAGCCATCACAATGACGACGACCACGCCAATACCTCGACTAACAGGGGCCACCGGAAAGGCTCAAATATCCTTCCTCGTTGGAGAACTCATTGCCGGCCGCGAGCTGCTCGATCACCCCGTCGATATGGCTTTTGATGTCCGCGCCGGTACGCGTCCAGCCGAAGATACGGGCAACCGCTGTGACGAGCTCGGTTCTCTCTGTCGTTCCCGTGTCCCGGAGAAGCAGCGTGGCGCAAAGGCGTAGTTCGCTATGAGCGACGTGTTCAACTTTTCTGATCACGCCGTTCGGTGTTCGGACACGGTCGACTGGGCGGCCCTTGCGGTCAATGAAGTCGCCTTCACGAGCGACGTTGTCGTTACTCAGCCGGATGGCTTTATCGATGTTCTCGCTGATCTTGGAGCCGATGCGCCCTATGCCCCACGCGTCTCTCAAACGCTGATGGACGAGGGACATGTGGACCGGGCCTTCGATGTCGGCGATGGCGACCACGGCCTCGGTCATGTGATGGTGGCCTCCGGCCTCGGAAGGGTCGATCCACCGCGGCAGCGGCTGCACATGTGCCACCCTGTATTCCGTGGTCCACGAGGGTGTTTCGTAGGTCTCTACTTGGGTTGTCTCGACGATTCGACGTGGCAGCTTGTCGTTCTCGGCGGTGATTCGGCCGTCCGCGGGTGCGTTGATCGCGGCTTCGATTGCGGCACGCAGCCGGTCCTCTTCGATTTGCCGGGTTCGATACCATGCGGTTCCCCAGATCCGGTGAAGCCGCCAGCCCAGTCCGCGCAGGATCTGTTCTCGTAGCCTGTCGCGGTCACGGGCAGCTGGGGCGGAATGATACTGATAGCCGTCGCATTCGACACCGAGAGCGAACTGGCCCGGATGGGCGGGATGCCGTATTCCGATGTCGATGCGGAATCCAGCCGCTCCCACTTGCGGCTCGACGGTATAACCCCATGCACGGATGGCCTTGATGACGGATTCTTCGAAGGGGCTCTCGGGGCCGCGGCCGCTGCTGCCCAAGTCGACAGCCAGGGCAGCTTGGCCGCGCTCGGCGTAATCCAGATACGCGCGAAGATATTCGACGTTTTCGTTGCTGGACGGCGGGATGTCGCCGGCACGCACCGACGCAACCACCTCGACGCGCTGACGGGCCCGCGTCGCCGCGACATTGAGCCGGCGCCATCCCTTGGGTTTGTTCAGCACCCCGAAGTTGGTGGTGATTTTGCCGGCCTCGTCCGGCCCGTAGCCGATCGAGAAGATGATGACGTCGCGCTCGTCGCCTTGGACAAATTCCAGCGACTTCACAAAAAACGCGTTCAGCCGGTCGTCGCCATCGAAGAACCGGTCGAGGTCGCGGCGACTCTCCCGCGCTTTGTCGATGGCATCGAGGATCGCGTCGCGCTGGACGACGGAGAACGTCACGACGCCAAGAGTGAGATGGGGTCGCGTGGTGAAGTGCTCGATGACCCGTTCGGCGACCCGTGCTGCCTCCAGCGGATTGTCCGCACCACCCCCGCGGCGGTACACGCCGTTGGTGTGGAAGAACTGCACGCCCACGTCCGGGCCTTCCGAGTGCGAGCTGGGGTACGTTACGAGCTTGCCGTCGTAGAACTTGTAGTTCGAGAACGCGATGAGGTCCTCGTGCCGGCTGCGGTAGTGCCAGTTCAACCGGAGGTCATTGAAGGCTCCACAACCTTTCGCCAGCTCGAGGACGGACTGGAAATCGGCGGCGTCGGTGTCGTTTTCATCGAAATCGCTCTCTGCCTCGACGCGTTCGAAGAAGGAGGTCGGGGGCAACTGTTTGTCGTCTCCCGCAAGGATCAGCGACTTGCCGCGGTAGATGCAGTTGATGGCATCGCCCGGGGTGACTTGCGACGCCTCGTCGAAGATGACAACGTCGAAGCTCATGTCTGCCGGCAGGTACTGGCTGACGGCCAGCGGCGACATCATGAAGCACGGCTTGATCGCCAACGAGGTGTTGCGGGACCGAGAGATGAGTTCACGCACCGGCAGGTGCCGTGACTTCTTCATCCCCTCGCGGCGTATCACTCCCGGTTCGCCGATCTCGGCCACCGACGGTCTGCGCGTATTCACTGCGCGGATGATGTCGCTCGTCGCAGTCAGAATGAGTTGCTTGTCGAGCTTGCGGTACTCCTGGACAAGGGCGCTCCGCTCGCGCTCCGGCAGGGGCCGGATGCGCATGTCGTTCTGGATCGTGTAGTCGGCCCATGAACGCAGCAGCGCTTTCTCGATGACGTGGGGTACCTGTTCGGCCCCCACGCGTTGTTCGATGCAGAAATCGATGGCGGTATCGAGGCCGTGCTTGGCGAGATCGGCGCGGGCTCTTGTGTAGGCAAACCATTCCTCTTGCCCGGTACTGTCTTCCTTCAGATCACTGATCAGGCTCGCGGCGTTCGCGTAATCGTCAAGTTCGCTCCTGAGGTCCGCATGCCGGTCGGCATGGAAGGCGTCAATGATCCGGTTTGCCGCGGCGGCCCATTTCTCGGCCGCGGCGGGCAGGTGATGAGCGGGGTGTGACGCGGTCAGCGCCGTGACTTGGGCGTCGGTCAGTGCTCCGCCGGCGATCTCGCGGGTTTCCTGGGCCCACTTCAGGCCATCGTTCACGTGGTCCAGATCGGAGTGCGCTCCGTCAAAGCAAGCGCCGAATGTGGCGGCGTAGGTGGGCGTCTCGGAGCGCAAGTTCGCATGTGCCTCGGCCGCCGTGCCACGCAGGGCGAGAATTTCCTCAGCTTCGATCAGCCTATGCGCTCGCCCGGTCACGTGGTCGATCGCCGATATGCGTGCCGCCGTCTGCTGCAGGGGCTCGAGCTGGGCGCGCAGCCAGTCGATGGACCGCCCGATCGGGTCGAGGACCAGTTCGGGTCGTCCTTGCAGCGCCGGCGCCGGCGCCAGCGAGGATTTCCAACCTGCGAGATCGTGACGGATCTCCTGGATCAGATTGCGGTGCGCCGCGTTCGGCTCGCTGGTGCAGACGTATTCGGCGAGACTGGGTGGAACTGCTTGCCCTCCAAGCAGCTCGAGAATACGACTGGCGACTGCCAACGCATCGGCGATCGATGCAAAGTCGGTTTCGCGTCCCCGCCAGTAGTAACCCAACAGCCTCCCATATTGCGCAACGGCCGCTTCATAGCGCTGGACAGCATCCGCCCAGCGAACCGCGGCCGGTAGATGGTGGAGGCCTTGTTTGAATTTCGTGCCGGCCACGAGCAGACCGGTCAACGCCTTCTTGTCGGCTCGGTAGTCACCGGACAGCTTTTTGAGGCCGTGATGCCGGTGTTCAAAGCGGTCGGAAAGCTCGGCGACCGGGGCGTGCAGCGCGTCGCCGCTAAATATCGGCGTCGCCGACGTTTCGGCGTCGGTAAGCTCGCGCAGACTGGATTCCAGGGCGTCGACGGCGGCGCGAGCGCGGGCCAATGAGTTCGACGTAGTCCATTCACGCAACGGCCTGTGGCGTGCATGGACAAGTTCCGCGAGTGCCAGGACCCTATCGGCGTCGTCAAAGGAGACCACATCGGCAAGCCCGAGCTGTCGAGCCATTGCCCGTAGCGAGTCCAGTCGAAGCGCGAGCCGGGTGGCGACGTCTTCGAAACGGTCCGCAGCTTCGGCGCATTCTGCGGCGGTCGCGTGCCCTAGCGAGAGTTGTTGGGGGCCAACCGGTAACGGCGCCGGCACGGGAAGCGACATCGGGTCGGGCATTGCACTCCACGCCACACCGGTGCGTTCCAAGACGGCGGACTCGGCGCGGCGGATTTCGTTGACGGCGAGGGCCAAGCGGTCTCTGGTGTCCAGAACGGCGCCCCAGTCTTCTGCCATGAGCCAGGAGTCAGGCGCATCCGCGGGCCGGTTCTCGTGTTGGTGGTTCACCAGCGACACAATCGTCGTCGCGTCGCTGGGTTTGGTCAATGCAAAAGCGGCGGCCACCTCGCTCTTGGTCGCGACGGTGCCGGCAAGTTCCTCCAATGCCGATTCCGCATGATAGAGACGGATTTCGAGAGAGCTGTCATCGATCACATTTCGCCACAGGTAGGACTGCCCCTGAGCGGCCGGGCGCCAGGAGCGCTCCAACTGAGTTGCGATTTCCTGGACCGCGCGATATTCGGCCTGGGTGAGGTCCGCCGGCGGCGTTTCCGGCATCGGCGCCGAGGGGAGCGAATTCAGTTCGGCGAGCACCCCGAGCACGTAGTGCAACGAGAGATGCAGCGGTTCGCGCAGCTCGTTCATCGCCGCTGCGTAGTCGTTGAGCCGGATCCGGCAGTCGATGAGGGACGAACGGGTCAACGCCTCCATGCCGGGCGGCGCCAAGGTGATGTTGTCGAGGGCATGCGCGAGCGCGGTCGCGACTTCTTTGCGGCTCGCCTTATGGCTGTGCAACTCCAACAGGTAGTTCTCGAGCCCGGCGTCGGCCAGACGGTTGCGGACGACGTCGAGGGCGGCCACCTTCTCCGAAACGAACAAGACCGTGCGCCCCGAATGCAACAGGGCGCCGATCATGTTCGCGATCGTTTGTGACTTCCCGGTTCCCGGGGGGCCATCCATGATGAAGCTGCGTCCCGCATTCGCTGCGGCGATCGCAGCGCGCTGCGAGGAATCTGCGTCCAATACCAGCGGGGTGTCTTCCGGCGGGGCGACGTGATCGATGTCGGCGGGCTCGATCGGCTCAAAGATGAATTCGCCACTCTGGCTGCTGGGGTCTTTCGTAGCCAGCGCCCGCACCACTGGGTGGTCTAGCACCGTGGCTTCGTTCTCCTGGAGATCGCGGAACATCGCCTCCTTGTGAAACGAGAACGTCGACAAGACGATGGTGGGCTCGACAGTCCAGCCTTGTTCGGCGGAAACCGCGTTCCGAATTTTCGCCAACAGGTCCAAGACGGACAATTCGGCGACGTCGTCGATGTTCGGGAGCTGGATGCCGAACTCACGCATGCGGAGACTCAGGCTGGGATTCACGACAACGTCGTCCTGGCCCGGCGCCAGCTCCGGCGTGGTTTTCGGGCCCCGAGAAATCAGCGTCACGGGAACCAGCAACAACGGGCTGGCCATGTCGGTCCCGTCGACATCTTGCCAATGCAACATTCCGAAGGCGAGGTACAGCACCGACAGGCCCCGGTCGAGCAACTCTGCGTTAGCGCGGCGCATCAATCCGCGGAGAACAGTGCCGAGTTCTTTTTCCGGGCGAGGCGTGTGCAACACCCTGGCCCGGTCACCCCCTGCGAGCACCCCGAGTTGTGCTACTCGAGACGATGATCCATCCGCGCCTTCGGCCCGCTCCTGGTCCTCGGTACCCATGAACAGCCACTTGGCGCCGGAAAGAAGCCCCGACAAAATGACATCAGGCTCGGGCGAATCTATACCAACTGCGCCAGATTTCGAGGCTTTGAACTTGATGAGCCGGTTGACACCTGACAGGTTGACCAGACTTTCCCGCCATACACCAAGGGCGGCCGTCAGCTCATTCCGTTCCACGTTTCCCCTGTCTCAGCTTTGTCCGGTATGGGTGCTCGAGCGAAATGCGCATCCGGTTTGGGTCGTCGTGATCATTGCGCTCCTCGTCGCTCATCCAGTCGGCCATCAACCGTTCCCGCAACATGACCGGGCTGACAGCGTGTGAATGCGGCCCGAACCGCAATACAGGACTCTAGGACAAGACACCGACACCAACCCACGGAACCGGCAAACGGCGTTCTCGCGTTTGACCGGGCTCGAGCTTCCGCGACGGTGGAACGAGTGAACCGTCGAATGCAACCACCATGGCAGCGTCAGGTGGGCGACCGGATGCAGCCGCCCGCCACCCTCGGCGCGCACCACCGCGCACCAGCGGTTCCAGGCCGTCATGTTGACCGTCGCCGCCGGCAGCGACGACGACAGGCGACGCTCCCACCACAGCCCGAAGTTGGGGAACAGCACGCCCTCATCGATTCCCGCCCCGTCGAGCCAGCCCAACCGGGCCGCGGGCTCCCAGTAGGCGGCAGGCAGCGCGTCGTCGTACCGGTAGGAGGCGGGCTCGCCGGCCTGTTGCCGCTTGCGGCGCTCCCCGCAGGACGCGGCGTTGCCGGGCAGGTGGACGTCGGCCAGGGCCAGGCGCGCGCCACGCCAGCACAGCCAGGTGTAGCCGAGGTCGTCGTCGACTAGGCTCAGCGCGTCGTCGCGGGCGGAGGTGCTGGTCGGAGTCGACGATGCGAGCCACACCGCCAGTTGTCCCACCGCCACCCGGCCGCGCCAAGGCCCGCATCGCCGAGCGCCCACGGCCACCGCGGGAAACGCAAGTAGTGGACGCCCCGCCAGCGCAGGTGTTACACCACTATCGGCGGTGTTACACTGCGCAGATGCCCACCCACCACCGACGCCACGCCATCACGGAGACCGACGACATCAAGGACGCACTGGAGGTTGCCCGCCGCGCGTGGCCCGATCTCGCCCACAAGCCGGGCGCGTTGTTGCGTC
>Ga0078972_1006843_pt1 | contig 26354 bp, 34 predicted proteins | sample YelNatPaOPGAMG01_FD_67568 | JGI IMG/M metagenome (GOLD analysis project Ga0078972, IMG submission 67568) | Hot spring thermophilic microbial communities from Obsidian Pool, Yellowstone National Park, USA - OP-RAMG-01 (SPADES assembly) (version 2) | ecosystem: Environmental > Aquatic > Thermal...
TCAGCAATTCAATGCTCAAATAAAAATGGTTATTTTATGTGTGTTGGCTTAATGAAACCCTGCCAATTGGTTGGCAATACTAATACAAGTGAAAGTGGGAAGTTTAAAATCAGCTGCCCAATTCCTTGGGGTCCAATGCAGGTAAAAGTTGATTTTAATATCGGCTCAGTCAAAATTACGTGGGAAAGATAAAAAAACAAGCTCTAAGCTCTAAATTCTAAACAAAAATTATAAATTTTATAAATTTAAAACAAAAAACTATGAAAAAAGGAATTGCCCCAATTTTTATTTTAATTGCTGTTTTAGTTATTGGTGGTTTTGGTATATTATCAACCAAAGTTTTCAAAAAATCCGGTGGTAATACTCAACCACAATCACAAACACAAACTCAAACCACCTCCCAAACTTCCTCCATCCCTCAACAACAAGAAACAACAATAACCAGTTATGAACAGTTTTTTGGTCAAGTTCCGGTCTGTCAACTTTTCCCAAAAGAAAAAATTGAGGAGCTGACTGGCAAGCAATTTTTAGAAGTAAAACCCGGTCTAAACCAAACCCAAAGATATACGGAGTATTACTGCGAATACCGGCAAGAAAAATTACCTTATTCAGTCGAGCACGGCAATCCACCCCAAGCGCCAAAAAATATCAGCATCGCCTTTGTTTCCGGAAATATCGATAGTCTAAAAGAGGTCTATAAGTTAAGCAAAGAAAAAATTGAAGAGGACAAAGAAATTCCTTTTTCTCACCATTTAGTCTATAACGAAAACGGCAAGTTTTTAAGGCTGGAGGCTTTTTTAAGCCCAAACGTTGAGTTAATTGTCAATACCTGGTGGAGTACGTTATCGCAAGATGAGGCAAAAAAATTTGTCAAAGATTTTGCTTTATATCTTAAAGATTTTATCCAGAAAAAAGGTCAAACTGGTAATGTTTCGCCAACTGTTAAAATAGAAAAAGAAACAGGGGGCGGCGTTCCTTTACCCCAAGATGAAGATATTATCCGCAATTTTGTCGCACTTGTTGAGGAAGGAAAAGCTGATAAAGCGGCTTTGATGATGAAAGTAAAAGATGAAAGCGAACTGCAAACTTGGGCGGTTCATTTTAATGCCATTAACTCTTTTAAACTTTTAAAAATAGAAAAAGCCAATGAAGAAAGTTGGACCGATAATAAACATATTTATAAAGTAGTTTTGGATGTTGTAATGAATCCTTCTTCCGCCTCCGCCCCAATTCCCTATTACGGCTGGCAAAATGGGGAAAATACCCGCTGGATCACACTGGAAAAAGTCGGTGATCTTTGGAAAATAGCCGAAATTGCCACCGGCCCTTAAGGATTTATGAAAACCAAAAAATTCACTATCCTTCACTCCAACGACATGCATGGGGATTTTTTGGCGGAAATGAAGGAAGGGAAAAAAGAGTTAATTGGCGGCTTGGCTTTACTTTCTGGATATATCAATAAAGTAAGAAGTGAGGAGGAAAATGTTTTGTATATAGTGGCTGGCGATATGCTTCAGGGATCTTTGATTGATTCTGAATGGAAAGGACTATCAACCATTGAAATTATGAACTGGTTATCACCGGATGTGGTCACCTTGGGCAATCATGAGATTGACTATGGTCTGCCCCATCTTTTGTTTTTAGAAAAAGTAGCCAATTTTCCCATTGTTAACGCCAATTTATACATCAAAAAAAATAACAAAAGATTGATGCTTCCTTATTTAATCATCAAAAAAGCCGGCTTTGATATTTTATTCACCGGCATTATCACCGAAAAGATTATGGACTCAATCCGCCAAGATAAACTAATTGGCACTTTTGTTGATTTAGCCGAAGCAAGTGCCGAAGTCGGTAAAATCTGTAACGCCTATAAAAATGACGATATTGATTTGACTATCCTTTTAACCCATATTGGCTATGAATCAGATTTACAACTGGCAAAACTACTTAAACCCGAATGGGGCGTTGATATGATTATTGGTGGTCATTCACACACCATTTTGGATAAACCAGCCAAAGTTAATAATATTTTAATTGCCCAAGCTGGGGTTGGTACTGATCAGATTGGTCGTTTTGATATTGTCGTTGATGACGATACCAATTCAATTGTTGATTATCGCTGGCAACTGATTCCAATAAACGATAAAATTGCTCCCAAAGACAAAAAATTAGAGGAATATATCAATTCTTTTAAAAGTGAAGTTGATAGAAAATATAGCGCTTTAATTGGAAAACTAGCTATCCAACTAACTCATCCGGCCCGGGAAATTGAAACCTCTTTGGGTAATTATATTGCCGATGCTTTTGCAAAAAGAGCTGAATGTGATGTAATGTTGGTTGGTTCAGGTTCAATCCGGGTGAAAAAATTAGGCCCGGCTGTTACCTTAAAAGACTTTTTAGCTTGTTTTCCTTATGATGATACCTTAACCCGTTTTACTGTCAAAGGGGTTCATTTGAAAAAAATTTTTTCCTTTATTATGCGGCCGGAAAATCGCACCGGTGAAGGCGAGTGTTATCAGATTAATGGAAAGGTTAGAGCAGTTTATGGCGATAAAAAACGTCGTCTTGAACTTTTAACAATCGATGGTAAGCCGGTTTTGGATAATAAAAAATATACTTTGTGCATGCAAAACTATCATTTTAACAACTGTCAAGCTTATTTAAATATCAGCGAAAAAGAGTTGTTGTCAGCTGGTCCTTCAAAAGTTATTACCACTTCCGCCCAACAGGTTTTGGAAGAATATTTTCGCAATAACCCAAATTCAAAAAGTGAAGTTGAAGGAAGATTAGTGTATCGATAAAATTTTCTTATAAACCTCAAAACTCTCATCCGAAAAAACGATAAAACGAATCTCCTCAAACCAATTATCTTTTTCAATAAAATTTTTTACGGTGGCAACAGCAATTTCAGCCGCCTCCTTTTTAGGATAGCCATAAGCACCAGTTGAAATTGCCGGAAAAGCAATCGTTTTGATTTTATGTTTTTTAGCTAAAATTAAACAATTTTTATAGCAAGATGCCAAAAGCTTTTTTTCTCGCCCATTTTCTTTACCATAAATTGGACCAACAGTATGAATAACAAACTTAGCTGGGAGATTGTATCCTTTGGTTATCTTTGCTTCACCAGTTTGACACCCATTTAGTTTTTTACATTCCTCAAGTAATTTTGGCCCAGCTACTCTATGAATTGCCCCATCAACACCACCACCACCACCTAAAAGTGTTTTATTGGCCGCATTGACAATCGCCTCAACTATTTGTTGGGTAATATCACCTTTAACCAAAGTTATTTTTGTCATTTTTGTTATAATTTTTCAATGCCAAAAATTATTTTTGATAAGGAAAACGAAAATCGACCCTATGTGACGGCCAATGCGGTAATTTTTAAAAATATAAAAGGAAAACAATATCTTCTTTTGGGAAAAAGAAAAAATGTGGCCGGTCATAATCATTTTTATCTTCCTGGCGGTCATATTAAAAAAGGAGAAAAAATAAGCGAGGCTTTAATTCGGAAAGTTAAAGAAGAAACCAATCTTGATATTATTCCAGAAAAATTTTTATGGATTGAAGAAAACTTTGACGGACCTCATTATATTACTTTTTATTATCAAGCCAGATTAAAAAATGAAAACCAAAGACCCAAAAACTTAGAACCGCAAAAATGTTATTTTTGGGACTTTTATCCGATTGATAAGCCACCAAAACCTTTATGGGTAAGTTTAGAAAAATTTTTAGAAGAATATAGGGAAAGAAAAAGAATTTTGCGATTTGGAACGCCTTCAATTGATTATATTGGCGTTGGGGTGGCGGCTATTATTTTAAATAAGAAGAAAGAGGTTCTTCTTCAACTGCGGGGTCCAAAAGCAAAAAATGAACGCGGACTTTGGAAACTGCCTGGTGGGGCGATAGAATATGGCGAAAAAGCAAAAGAAGCTTTAAAAAGAGAGTTAAAAGAAGAGTTGGGGATTGAAGTAAGAATTATAAAACAGGTTTTTTTCCTTGATGATATTTTAAAAAAAGAAAATCAACACTGGCTGGTCCCTTTTTATCTTTGTCAGATTAAAAAAGGAATCCCTAAGATTTTAGAGCCAGAAAAATTTACTCAGATTGCCTGGTTTTCTTTCAAAAATCTTCCCAAAAATTTAGCCTTTGGTACCAAAGAAGCGCTTAAAAAAGTTTTTAAATAAAAAAATCCCTCCCAAAAGGGAGGGAGTTGTTTTAAATTAAATTTACTTGGAAGCCACTTTGACTGGGATTTTTTTAGGTTTGGCTTCCTCAGCAATCTTTGCTGAAACCACCACCACCCCATTTTCTACCCTTGCCTCAATTGATTTTTCATCAACTGGGCGAGGAAGGGTAGTGGTGTAATCGAAGGAGGTAACCCGATCCATTCGATAAACCACTTTTCTCTTTTTCTTTTCTTCTTCTTTTTCCTCATACTTTCCTCTTATTCTTAAAACCCCATCCTCATAAGTCACTTCCACTTTATCAGCCGGAATTCCAGGAACCGCTGCTTTGACAATTACTTTATCATCTTCTTCATAAACGTCCAATCCCTCAGTCATGGTAATTTCTGGCCATTCTTCCTCTTCTTCCCAAAGCATTGGTCTAAAAAACCACCTGGCTAATGGTGAAGAAAGCCTTAAATCGACCATATTTTTTCACCTCCTTTCGATTTTTTAAAAACTTATAACTCTATTAGCAGTCTACCATAAAATCTGCTAATTTGTCAAGAGGTATTTTAAAAAATGATTGGAATTTGATTATCGACTCATTAAATTATGACTCTTAGAGATTTTAAAAACGCCAAAGATAGACGGCAATATTTGGAAAAAAAACTTAATATAAAGCTTGAGAATATTAAAAAAGCCTTGCTTCATGATGAAAAAGAGATAACCGTTGAAAATTTAATTGGAGAAACAACTTTGCCTTTGGGGGTGGCTGGGCCGATAAAAATTCAAAAATCAAAATTCAAATCTCAAAATTATTATATTCCTTTGGCAACAACAGAGGGAGCTTTAGTGGCTTCAGTCAATCGGGGTTGTAAAGCAGTAAATCAATCCGGGGGGGTAAAAGTATTTTTGGAAAAAATTGGGACAACGCGCGGACCAGTTTATGAAACAGGTAATTTAGAAAAAGGTTTTTGGTTTTTAGACTGGCTTAAAAAAAATGAAAATTTAATAAAAAAAACAGCTGAAAAAACCTCATCTTACCTTAAATACTTAAAATTTGATGGGAAAGTAATTGGTCCTTATACTTTTTTGCGTTTTTATTTTGATACCGGCAAAGCAATGGGGATGAATATGGTAACTTTTGCCACTGATGAGATTAATAAACTAATTGAAGAAAAAACTGGGATTTCTTGTTTGGCTCTTTCTGGAAATTTTTGTGTTGATAAAAAACCATCGTGGTTAAATTTTAATTTAGGACGGGGAGTTTCTTTATGGGCCGAGGCCATTATTAAAAAAAAGGTGGTTGAAGAGGTGTTAAAAACTACCTCTCAAAAAATATTTGACGTTTGGTTAGCGAAAAATATGGCAGGATCTCTCGTTTCTGGAAGCTTAGGATTTAATGCTCATTTTGCCAATATTGTGGCCGCTTTTTTTTCGGCCACTGGTCAAGATTTAGCCCATGTGGTTGAAGGAAGTATGGGGATAACTGCGACTAAATTAGAAGATAATGGTGATTTATATTTTTCCATTTATCTTCCATCAGTGATGATTGGGGTAGTTGGTGGAGGTACAAACTTAGCAATTAAAAAAGAAGCAATAAAAATCACTAAAGTTAAGACTAAAGAAGAGCTAGCAAAGGTTTTGGCAGCGGCAGTTTTGGCTGGCGAACTTTCTCTTTTGGCGTCTTTGGCAGAAGGAAGTTTGGCCAAAGCTCATAAAAAATTAGGACGTATAAAAAAATAAAAAAAGAAATAAATCAAAAGATTAAAAAAATTTTTAATTTTTATTTTATTTCAACATGATTGGAATTGTCTCTTACGGATTTTATTTGCCAATTTGGCGAATAACAACAAAGGAAATTGCCTCAGTTTGGGGAAAAAATTATTTGGAGATTGAAAATTCGCTTTTGGTAAAGGAAAAAACTGTTGCCTCAGTTGATGAAGACTCATTAACCATGGCTTTTGAATCTTCAAGTCTAGCTTTGAAAAACTTTCCTGATAAAAAAGAGAAGATTGAGTTTGTCTTTTTTGGTTCAGAAACTCCTCCTTATGCGGTTAATCCTGCATCAACGATTTTGGCGGAATTTTTAGGGTTAAAAAACGAATATTTAGGAAGCGACCATCAGTTTGCTTGCAAAGCGGCCACTGGGGCTTTGATTTCTGGTTTGGGATTAATAAAAAGTAATCTTTTTGAATATGGATTGGTGGTTGCTTCAGACAAAGCCACGGGTAAACCTCATGATGCTTTAGAATATACAGCCGCCTCCGCATCAGTGGCATTGATTATTGGTAAAAAAAATGTCGCTTTAGAAATTATTGATCAACAGTCTTTTTCTTCTGACACACCGGATTTTTGGCGACGGGAGGGAATTCGCTACCCATCTCATGGTGGTCGCTTTACCGGAAAGCCCTCTTATTTTTATCATATTAATCAAGCATCAAAACTCCTTTTAAAAAAAACAAATTTAAAGCCCAAGGATGTTTCGTATGCTGTTTTTCATATGCCCAATGGTAAGTTTCCTCAAGAAGTGGCTTTTGGTTTGGGGTTTGAAAAAAAACAGATTGAAAAAAGTTTGGTTGTTTCATATCTTGGTAATTCCTACACTGCTTCTGCCTTAATGGGTCTAATTTCAGTCTTAGAAGTAGCTAAAAAAGATGATTTAATCTTTTTTTGTTCCTATGGATCAGGGGCTGGTTCTGATGCCTTTGTTTTTAAAGTCACAGAAAATTTAGAGAAAGTAAGAGTTCCGTTTAAATCTTTGGTTGAAAAGAAAAAATATATCACTTATCCAACTTATTTAAAGTTTATGGGAATGATATAAAATGAATACCATTATTGCTTTTTATCAAACGAAATTTGGTGAGCTTTGGGAAAAGTCATTAACTTCTCTTATCAAAGAAGCCATTTTTGAAGTTTTAAAAGAAGCCAATCTTGAGATTGATCAAATTGATGCGATTTTTTTTGGCAATATGATGGCTGGGGTTTTGGAAAATAATCTTCATACCGCTTCAAAAATAGCAGAAATAATTGGAAGAAATATCCCAATTTTTCGCGTTGAAGCAGCTTGTGCTTCAGGAGGAGTGGCTTTTCATTTGGCAACAAGGTATTTAAATGATAATTGCCGAAAAACGGTTTTGGTTTTGGGAGCAGAAAAAATGACCGATTACTCACCAGAAGAAGTAACCTCAGCCTTGGCGGCTGCTTCCTCGGGTGAGGAACAAGAGGCAGGATTAACTTTTCCTGGTTTATATGCCTTAATGGCCAATTTTTATTTACAAAAATATCACTACACTGAAGAAAATTTAGCTTATGTTTCTTATAAAAATCATTATCATGGCAGTCTTAATGAAAAAGCTCATTTTCAAAATAAATTAACGATTGAAAAAATTCTTCAAAGCCCATATGTGGCATATCCTTTAAAAGTTTTGGATAGTTCCCCAATTTCCGATGGGGCGGCGGCTTTAATCGTCACCAACGATAAAAACTTAGTTAAAAAGTCAAAAGCCTCGGTTTTGGTTTTAGCCTCAGAGGTGGTAACCGATACCATCAATCTTTTTCAAAGAAAAAGCTTGGATGAAATTTTATCAACAAAAATTGCCGCCGAACTTGCTTTTAAAAAGGCTGGTATTGAAAGAAAGCAAATAAATGTGGCCGAAGTTCATGACTGTTTTTCCATTGCTGAAATTTTGGCGATGGAAGATCTGGGTTTTTGGAAAAAAGGAGAAGGGGGAAGAAAGATAAAGGAACTATCAACTTTGCTTAATCAATCAAGTTTAACGGTTAACCCTTCTGGTGGTTTAAAAGCCGCTGGTCATCCAGTTGGAGCAACTGGAATAAAACAAATTGGGGAGATTTTTTTACAGTTAACGAAAAAAGCAGAAAAACGCCAAGTAAAAAATGCTAAATATGGTTTGGCTCATAATGTGGGAGGATCGGGTGGGACGGCGGTTGTTACGATATTAGCTGTTTGAAAGATACGAGTGATACGAATGAATATGCGAATGACGTGAATATGAAAAAGAGATAAGTAGAGATAAATGGAGATAAGTAGAGATAAGTAGAGATTGATGGAGATTGGGAGAGTGGGTTAATTTTAGGTAAGGACACGCCATGGCGTGTTTCTACAAAGATCTTTTACAAATATCCCGAGGTGACGAATCTGTAACACCTCCGAGGTGACGAATATATAACACCTGAGGAGGTGTTAATTTCATTTAGTTAGTACTTGTCATTCCCGCAAAAGCGGGAATCTATAAAATCATACCTTAATAAAAAAGAGGTTAAAAATTATATAGATAGATTCCTGATCAAGCTCGCCCTCCGAATCGGAGGGCAAGAAATGACAATTAAATTACAATTAAATTAATTATTTCAATTTGATTTTAAATTTTTAATTTTCAATATATGCTCTCACCCGTAAAAATTTGGCGAAGGCAAAAAGAAAAACGGTTGATTTTAGGAAAGGAAGGTAAGGTTATCTCTTGGACAAAGATATATGTTGCTCCAAAAGACTTTAAAAATTTTGCTCCTTACGTTGTTGTTTTGGTAGAATTGGAAGATAAAAAAAAGTATGTTGGTCAACTTATTGATTATGATGAAAGTAATTTAAAAATTGGACAGAAGGTAAAAGCGGTTCTTCGAAAAACAAGAAATGTTGGACAAGAAGATGTTATTCCTTATGGAGTTAAATTTAAGCCAATATAAAGATGAAAAATATTATTACTTTTTCCGCCCCGGCAAAAGTTATTTTATCAGGAGAGCACAGTGTTGTTTATGGTCATCCGGCTTTGGTTGCTTCTATTAATAAACGTCTTTATTTTTCTTTAAGTGAAAAAGATTTTTTTAATAAAAAGAAAGAGGAAAAAAGTAAAAAAATTGTTAAATTGATTGAAAAAACGGTTGTTTCTTATCTTGAAAAAAACAAAATCGCCTATCATCAAAAAAAATATTTTTTTAAAATCGAATCAGAAATTCCAGTGGGTTGTGGTTTAGGATCATCGGCCGCTTTTTCGGTGGCAGCAACGGCTTGTTTTTTAAAATTTTTAACTGGTAAAGATTTTCCAAAAGAAGAAATTAACAAAATTGCTTATCAAATTGAAACCTATTTTCATCAAAATCCCTCAGGTGTTGATAATACCGCCTCTTGTTTTGGAGGATTAATTTATTACCGCAAAGAATTTGAGTTTTTAAAAAATATCTCCTTTTTAAATTTTAAAATTCCCAAAAATTTTTCACTTTATTTAATTGATTCCGGAAGACCAAAAGAAAAGACAAAAGAGATGGTAAAGAAAGTTTTTGAAAAATATAAAAAAAATCCCTCGTTTTTTGCAAATGTTTTTTTTGACATCGAAAAAACGACTAAAAAAATGGTTTTGGCAATAAAAGAAGAAAATAAAGCTCTTTTTCAAGAGGCGATTTTGGATAATGAGATTTTTTTGGAAATTATTGGTGTGGTTTCTTTAAAAACAAAAAAACTTTTGCAAAAACTTTCCTCTTTTGGGGTGGGAAAAATTACTGGTGCTGGTGGGAAAAGTAGGGGTTCTGGATTTATTTTATTTTTTGCCCAAAAAGAAAAAGAATTGATAAGTTTCTTGAAAAAAGAAAAAATTAATTTTTTTAAGTTTGCTTTTGACGATAAAGGTGTCTATGAAAAAAGTTAAAATTAAAAGTCCAGCCAATATCGCTTTTATTAAATATTGGGGTCAAAGGGATAGAAAACTTACCCTTCCTTATAATGATAGTTTTTCGATGAATCTCTCTTTGTGTTATACGATTTTAGAAATCGAAAAAAAAGAAGATCCAAAAATCCAAAAACTTTATGTTAAAGATTACGAAAAAGATAATTTTAAAATGAAAACCGATGACTCTTTTAAAAAGGTATTAACTTTTTACCACCAAGCGAAAAAATTTTTAAAAGTAAAAAAAGATTATGGTTTTGTTATTTACTCTTATAACTCTTTTCCAAAAAAAGCTGGGATTGCCTCCTCAGCTTCTTTTTTTTCGGCTTTGGCTTTGGGATTTTCTTGGCTTTTTGAAAAAAAGTTAGATAAAAAAAATCTTTCCATTCTTGCTCGTTTATCTGGGTCGGGTTCTTCTTGTCGTTCGATTCCCGATGGCTTTTCTTGGTGGTATAAAGGAAAAAAAAGTAGTGACAGTTATGCGACATCAATTGCCCCACCTTCTTATTGGAATTTAGTCGATTTGGTTTTGATTTTAAATAAAAAAGAAAAAAAAGTTTCCTCTTTTGAAGGACACATTATGGCAGAAACCAGCGGTTTATTTAAATATCGGCTTTTAAGTTTGGAAAAAAGACTTAAAGAAATTAAAAAAGCTTTTTTCAAAAAAGACTTTACTTATTTTGGCAATCTTTTGGAAGAAGAAACAATTTCGATGCACTCGGTTATGATGACCCAAAAACCACCTCTTTTTTATTGGAGTGGGAAGACGGTTGAGGTAATAAAAAAAATTATTGAACAAAGAAAGAAGGGACTTGAGGGATATTTTACTATCGATGCTGGAGAAAACATTCATTTAATCTGTCAAAAAAAGGATGAAGAAAAATTTTTAAACTTTTTTAAAAACCAAAAAGAAGTTTTACAAATCATTAAAAATTATCCAACTTTTGGAACAAAATTTATATGAGAAAAAAAATTGTTCTTATAAAATTGGGTGGCAGTTTAATTACCGATAAACAAAAACCTTTTACGGCAAAGATTTCCGTGATTGACGACTTATCACGTCAGATAAAAGAAGCGTTAGATGAGGATAAAAGTCTTCAACTAATAATTGGCAATGGCGGTGGTTCTTTTCCTCATTATCCAGCTTTAAAGTACCAAATGAATGAAGGAATAAAAAAAGAAGATCAGAAATTTGGCTTTTGTTTGGTTCAAGATGCCGCCTCAAGATTAAATCGAATTGTTGTTGATTCCCTTTTAAAACATAATTTAAATGCCCTCTCCTTAAATCCTTCATCGATGATAGTGACCAAAAACGGAAAAATTAAAAAATTTTTTCCTTATCCACTTTTTTCCATCCTTAATTTAGGTTTGATTCCGGTAACTTATGGTGATATCGTTTTTGATGAGGAAAAAGGAAGTTTTATTTTGTCAACCGAGAAGATTTTAAATTTTTTAGCTTTATTTTTGAAAAAAAAAGGTTTTAAAATCGACAAAATTATTCACAATGGTTTAACCCAAGGAGTTTTGGATGAAAAAGGAAAAACAATAGAAAAAATTACTTTGAAAAATTTCTCTAAGATTGAGAAAAATTTTTATCAAACCTTAGGCTTTGATGTGACAGGGGGGATGTTACATAAGGTTAAAGAAAGTCTTTATTTAACTAAATATGGAATAAAAAGCTTTATTATTAACGGGACAGCCGAGAAAAATCTTTTAAAAAAAGCTCTTTTGGGAGAGGAAGTTTTGGGCACTTGGATAATTTAAAGGGTAGGAAGGCTAAATTCGATACCGTTTGGGCCAATTTTGATGATCCCCAAAATATTCCCAGTAATTAATCCCCAAACGGCAAGCATAACAAAAATTAAAAACATCCCAATAACCGCGTTGGTAATTTTTGCTTGAGCTTTGGCAATTTTTTCTTTTTCACCCCCGGAAGTTATCCAATTAAAAGCACCCCAAAGTAAATAAATGATTAAAAAAATTCCCGCTATTATAATAAAAAGTCTAATGCCAATTTCAAAAAGTTTAGCCAAAGCCACGGTTGGGTCGCCCCCCAATATTCCAATACCAGGTGGAGGTGAGATTTTACCAAAAACTTCATCGGCTTGAGCCAAAACCTTTATCATATTTTTTTAAAAAGGTAAGATTGATTCAATTCTAAGAATTTTTCCAATAATTCTTACCAAAAGAAAACTGCTAACAATTAAAATCAGTCCCAAAACGGCAAAACTAATAGTTTTTTGCGCTTTGGCCACTGCTTCTTTGTTTTCACCCGCCGTTAAGATTTTAAAAGCCGCTTGAAAAAGGATTATAAGAAAAAAAACAGCCACCGCCGTCATTATCAGTGGTAAAATTATTTTCATTAAACTGGGAACGGTTGTAATTTTTGCGGGAGCAAAATTAGTGGGATTTATTTCTATGGCATAAACCATAAAAAAATTTTAAAGAAAATGATTTTTAAAGTCAAGGGGACTAAAAATTTTATGGATAATTTACCAAAACATATTGCAATTATTCCTGATGGTAACAGGCGTTGGGCTAAAGAAAAGGGACTGCCTACTTTTGAGGGGCACAAGAAAGGTTTTAACCAAGCAATAGAAATTGGCAAAAAGGCAAGAGAGTTGGGAATTAAAGTTTTAACTCTTTGGGCTTTTTCTACTGAAAACTGGAAAAGAAGAAAAGAGGAAGTTTCGTATCTGATGGATCTTTATTACCAAATGATTGAAAGAAACATTAAAGATGCATTAAAGGAAGAGATAAGAATTATTCATCTTGGGCGGAAAGATCGAATCGGAAAAAATCTTTTAAAAAAAATTGAAGAAGCAGAAGAGAAAACAAAAAATTTTGATAAATATTTTTTAGCCATTGCTTTAGATTATGGAGGAAGAGATGAGGTGATTCGGGTGATTAAAAAAATTAATCAGGCAAAATTAGATTTAGAGAAATTAACTGAAGAGAAAGTGAGTCAATTTTTAGACACCAAAGATCTTCCGTATCCCTACCCTGATTTAGTGATTCGAACCAGTGGGGAAATAAGAACTTCGGGTTTTATGATTTGGCAAGCCGCTTATTCTGAATGGATTTTTTATCCAAAATATTTTCCCGATTTTACCCCTTTTGATTTAGAAAAATGCATTGAAGAATATAAAAAAAGACAAAGACGTTTTGGTGTATAATATTTTTATGTTTCTTCCTTCTTTTACTATCACCAATAAGATTTTAACCAACATTGCCAAAATTGAAGCGGCCGAGGAGATAATCAAAAACGCTCCGCTTCTTCCTTTGTGGGAGAAACAGTTTAAACAAGAGGCAATTATCCGCGCTGTTTATCACGGGACTCATATCGAAGGCAATCTTTTAAATAAAGAGGAGGCAAAAGATGTTCTTTTGGGAAAAGAGGTGGCGGCCCGTCCACGTGATATTCAAGAGGTGATAAACTATCGCAAAGTGATTGAGTTTATCGATGAGGAAGCCAAGAAAAAAATTGAGAAAATTACCGAACAGTTAATAAAAAAACTTCACAAAATTATTACCGACAAAATTTTACCACCAGAGGAACAAGGAGAGTACCGAAAAAAGCAGGTTGTTATTCGCAACTCTCAAACGGGAGAAGTCACTTTTCGACCACCGCCACCGATTGAAGTACCGTTTTTGATGCGAGAATTTGTTTATTGGTTAAATACGTGGGATTTTCAAAAAATTCATCCGGTTTTAAAAGCGGGAATCGCTCATCATGAGTTGGTAAGAATTCATCCTTTTTTGGATGGTAATGGCAGAGTGGCAAGAATTTTGGCCACTTTAATTCTTTTTTTGGGAGGATATGATATTCGCCGGTTTTTTTCTTTGGAAGAGTATTACGATAAAGACGCCGCTTCTTATTATGAGAATTTACAAAAGGCTTCTTCTGGTGATTTAACCTCTTGGCTTGAGTATTTTACCTTAGGGGCGGCCAGCGAATTTGAAAGGATAAAAGAAAAGGTTTTAAAACTTTCTAAAGATGTCAAACTTAAGCAAAAAATTGGTGGGCAGCAGATATTTTTAACAGAAAGACAGATGAAAATTGTAGAGTATATTCAAGAAGTGGGATATCTTCAAAATCAAGCGTTTAAAACTCTTTTTCCTGATATTTCCGAAGATACGGTTTTGCGCGATTTAAAAGATTTAGTCAATAAAGGTTTAATTAAAAAAGTTGGCTCAACTAAAAACGCCCGTTATATCATGGTATGACTTTTAAAGATCTAGCCTCTTATTTTGAAAAAATTGAAAAAACTACCAGTAGGTTGGAAATAACCAAGCTTTTAGCCCAACTTTTTAAAAAGTTAACGGCAAAAGAGTTGGAAATGACAGTGTTTCTTCTTCAAGGACGAGTGGCTCCTTTGTATGAAAAAGTTGAGTTTGGGATGGCGGAAAAAATGGTGATTAAAGCCGCGGTTTTGGCTTTGAATCTTGAGAGTAAATTTTTTATGAAAGAGTATAAAAAAATTGGGGACTTGGGGGAAACGGTTGAGTATTTTAAAAAACAATTTACTTCCTTTGAGGAAAAAGAATTAAAGATTGAAGAGGTATTTTCTTCTTTGGACAAAATGGCAAAAGAGGCGGGTGAGGGTTCTTACGAAAGAAAGATTAATCTTCTTTCTTCTTTAATCCGGCAGCTTGATCCTTTGTCTTGTCGTTATTTGGTAAGAATTCCAACCGGTGTTTTGCGTTTGGGTTTTTCGGATATGACAATTTTAGATGCTTTGTCATGGATGGAAAAAGGAGACAAGAGTTTACGAAAGATTATTGAAACAGCTTATCATGTCAGACCCAATTTGGGATATATTGCTAAAGTGATTAAAGAAAAAGGCGTTTCTTTTTGTAAAAAAATAACACCCTCGGTTTTTACCCCGATTTTGATGATGAAGGCAGAACGACTTTCTTCAGCTAAAGAAATTTTGGAAAAAATTGGCCCTTGCGCTGTTGAATCGAAGTATGATGGATTTAGGTTACAGATTCATTATTCAAAAGAAAAAGACGACGTTAAAATTTTTTCTCGCAATTTGGAAGAGGTTTCTTCGATGTACCCCGATATTGTTTTGGGAGTTAAAAATGAGATAAAAGTAAAAAACATTATCTTTGAAGGAGAGGCGATTGGTTTTAATCCCCAAACCGGTGATTTTTTACCCTTTCAAGAAACGGTTCAGCGAAAAAGAAAATATGGAGTAGAAGAAAAAAGTAAAGAAATTCCTTTAAAACTTTTTGCTTATGAGCTTTTGTATTTAGATGATTCTAGCTTTATTCATCATCCATTTGAGGAAAGAAGAAAAGCCTTAGAAAAAGTGGTTGCTAAAAAAAAAGATATTTTTAAAAATACGATTTTGTTAGCTTCTCAACAGATTGTTTCTTCTGAGAAAAAATTGGAGCTTATTTTTTACGATGCTGTTAGTCGAGGATTGGAGGGAATTGTTGCCAAAAAACTTGATGGTATTTATCAACCAGGGGCCCGCGGTTGGAACTGGATAAAGTTTAAAAGAAGCTATTCCTCAAAAATAGAAGACACCATTGATTGTTTGGTGATGGGTTATGATGTGGGTAAAGGGAAAAGAGCTTCTTTTGGGATTGGCGCCTTTTTAGTTGGGGTTTTTGATGAAGACAATGATTTATATGTCACTGTTGCCAAAATTGGCACTGGTCTTTCTGATGAAGAGTGGCGACTTCTTTTTCAAAAATGTCAAAAGATAAAAGTGAAAGATAAACCAAAAAATTATCTTGTTGATAAAACGATGGCGTGTGATGTTTGGGTTTTGCCGTCTTTGGTGGTTGAGATTCGGGCTGATGAAATTACTCGTTCACCGGTTCATACAGCCGGAAGAAAAATGAAAAAAACAAAAACCGGCCAAGCCGAGGAAGTTGATGTTCCTGGTTTTGCTTTAAGGTTTCCAAGATTGGAGCGTTTTCGTGAGGATAAAAGTTTTTCTGAGGTAACTACTTTAAAAGAACTAGAGAGTCTTTATCACAGTCAGAAACGATGAGAGAGTAAATTTTTAATTAAGCGCCAAGGATAATTTAGGAAAAAAATCCACGGAGTTTTGGTGATTCTTCGGGCGGAAGCATAGACAATAAGTTGCCAGTCATAAAAAATTCTTCCTTTATTTTTCAAAATGTGTAAAGATAAATCAATGTCTTCATGGATATTTTTTTCATCAAAACAAACTTCCTTTTTTATTTTTCCCCAAATTTTTTTTGAAATTGCCATATTTGGACCAAGTAATGTTTCACCTTTTTGTAAAATCTTCATTAAAATAAGATAAATCTTTGAAAAAAAAGAAGTTTTTAAAAAAAAATCATAAAAAATAATTGGGCCGGTTAAACCATCGATTTTATTTTTTGAAAAATTTTCTTTTATTTTTTTTATCCAGTTTTTCGGTAAAACTGAGTCAGCGTCACAACGAGCTAAAATATCCCCTTTGGCTTTACTAAATCCTTTGTTTCTGGCAAAAACAATCCCCAGTTTTTTTTCTTTAACGATTTTAATTGGTAGGCTTTTTTTATATTTTTTGACAATGTTTATTGTGTTATCGGTGCAGTTATCATCAACAATGATTATTTCATCAGGTTTTTCGATCTGTTTTTCAAGACTATCCAAACACGGACCAATATATTTTTCTTCATTAAAAACAGGAATAATCAGCGAAACTTTCATTTTTTTATTATAATTTTAAAAATATGGCTTATTTTTTCTCTTTTATTATACCAACTTTAAACGAGGAAAAGTTTTTACCACGGCTTCTTTCAGATTTAAAAAATCAAAAAGAAAAAAACTTTGAGGTAATTATTGTTGATGGCTTATCAGAGGATAAAACAAAAGAAATTGCCAAAAAAGACTGGCAAATACCGATTAATTTTTTTGAGAGTGAAAAAAGAAATGTTTCCTTTCAAAGAAATCTTGGTGCCAAAAAAGCAAAAGGTGAGTATCTTATTTTTTTAGACGCCGATAGTCGTGTTTATAAAAACTTTACTCAAAATTTAAAGAAAATTATTAACAAAAAAAAAGGATTGGTTTTTCTTCCTTCGCTTGTTCCTGAAAAAAAAGAACCCCAACTTGATTTAATCTTTAAATTTATAAATTTTTTTGTTGAGATTTCGCAATCATTTCCTAAACCCTTTTCGGCCGGTGGATCAATTATTATTGATAAAATTTTTTTTGAAAAAATTGGTGGATTTGATGAAGATACCTATTTGGCAGAAGATCATAATCTAATTTATAAAGCCACCCTTTGGGGAGTAAAGGCAAAATTTCTTTCAAAAATAAAGGTAAAATTTTCTTTACGTCGATTAAAAAAAGAGGGTGAGTTAAAGCTTTTTTATAAATATTTGTATGCTTCAGTTTATTTTTTAACCAAAGGAAAGATTGATAAAAAAATTTTTCCTTATCCTATGGGTGGGCAGGTGTATGAAAACATAAAAGATGTCTCTTTTTCTTCTAATCTTAAAAAATATTTAAGAAAGATAAGGCTTTTTTTTATAAAGTACTTAAGTTAGAAAAAAATTTTAAGTATATCGATCAGCTACTTTTGAAGCAGCGTATGACTCGGGTTTAATTTTTATTTGATAGCCACTGCCTCTGATCATCCCAACCACTTCGGCAATCATCGCCCTTGTTTCACCATTATGGCCAATATCAACGTGAATTTGGATGTTGTAACGGGAGATACCGTTGGTTTTTAAAAATTTAATAAAAGTCTCAGCCGTTTGTAAAGAGAGAGTTGCCTCGGTATAAATTCTTTCCTTAAGTGACATTTTCTTTTTTATTATTTCTCGTTTCCAAAAATATATGCCACCAAAGCCCACCCGGTGGACAATTAAGGCCGAAACAAAGTCAAAAGACTCTTTATCAAATTTTTGGGAATCAGTGCCAACGATTATCTCATAACGACTTTTTTTATCAGCGGCCATAAAGTCTTTTATTATTTTTTTAAGTTTGTCAATATCTATTTTTCCGTAAGTTGGACTGTGAAACATAAAAAAATCTCAAATGTCAAAACTCAAAACGCAAAACTTTTAAATTAAAACTATCCTTTAATATTGCCGAGTGGTTTAAAATAAGCAATTGGCTTTGATAAACCGGCCAATGTTACTGATTTTACCACTTCTTCAATATTTTTGTAAGCAAATCCTGCCTCTTCGGCAACACCGGAAAAAGAAGCTGCTTTGACATAAATTCCTTTTTCTTTAAGTTGTTTAAGTAATTTTTCGCCGTGGATTAATTTTTTGGCTTTGGCGCGAGACATAGTTCTTCCCGAACCATGAGCGGTTGAACCAAAGCTTTTTTCCATTGCTTCCTTTTCTCCCAAAAGCAAAAAACTGCCAGTTTCTATCGACCCACCAATTATCACCGGTTGACCGGGAAAAGAACGAGTCGCCCCTTTTCTGTGAATTAAAAGTTTTTTTTGATTATGGGTTTCAAATTTAGCCACATTATGAGCCACATCATAAACAAGATTCATCGAAAGACTCTTTGCATCTTTACCCAAAACCTCTTCAAAGACTTTTCTTACTTGGTGGGTTATTGCTTGACGATTAACGAAGGCAAAATTAACAGCACAGCTCATCGCCGAAAGATAGTCTTTTCCCAAAGAGGAATTAATTGGTGCACAGGCTAATTGGCGATCGGCAACTTTGATTTTAAAACGGGCAAGATTTTTTTCAAAAAGGCGAAGATAGTCGCTACAGATTTGATGGCCAAAACCACGCGAACCACAATGAATCATCACCGTTATTTGATCTTTAGCAAAAATCCCAAGACTTTTGGCTATGTCTTTGTCAAAAATTTCCTCAACTTTTTGAATTTCTAAATAATGATTACCCGATCCCAAAGTAGCAAGCTGGGAAATTCCCCTTTCAATTGCTTCTTTGGAAACTTTTGAAAAATCAGCATTTTTTAAAACTCCTTCTTCTTCGATTTTTTTTATATCTTCCTTCCAACCTAAACCAAATTTTTCAATAAAATAGGGAACGCCATTTTCTACTAAGTTTTTTAATTCGTTTTTGCTAATTTTTAAAAAACCTGATTTACCAACACCAACCGGAATCTTTTCAAAAAGTTTATTGACTAATTTTTCTAAGAATGGCAAAATTTCTTTTTTAGTCAGATTGGTGGTTATTAATCTCATTCCGCAGTTGATATCGTATCCCACGGCTCCGGGTGAAACAAAACCTTCTTTTTCATCCATAGCAAAAACCGTGCCAATTGGCGCGCCATAACCTGAGTGAGCATCAGGCATCACATAAACATCACCAAAAAGACCAGGAAGGGTGGCGACATTTCTTGCTTGGATAAAAACCTCATCATCCATTTCTTTTAAAAGTTTTTCGGTAGCAAAAATTTTTACTTTTCTTTTTAGATTTTTATCATCAATGACCCACTCGACCTCACCAATTTTTTTTAAAGAAAATTCTTTGATATCAACCATATTTAAATATCAAAAACTAAACTTAAGCGATAAGTATCATTTTTTCTTTTTAAATCAAATTTATGTCTTGTTAATGCTTTAATATCCACTTTTATCGGTAAATGGGTTAATTTTTGACCAAAAAGGGTTGCCTCAATTGAGTTTTTTTTAAAACAAAAATCGCCTTTTTTAAAAATTAAGTGTTTGGTGTCTTTTAGATAAATTAATTTCTCAATAAACAAAAAAATTTGTTCAGAAAAATCAAAGGCTTCAACTTTAAAAGTAATTTTTTCTTTTAAATTTTTAATTTCTTTAATTTCTGTAATAATTGCGGCAAAAGCTTCAAGAAGATTATTTAACAAAGCATGTTTTGTTTTTCCAAAAACAACCAAAAAAACATCGGCAATATTTTTATCTTCAACAATCTCCCATTTTTTAGGCTTCGCCCCAATAGGTTTCTCCATAACCAGCGTAAGCTAATTGATCTAAAATTTTTTCGGCTCTTTTTTGATCGATACCTAATTCTTTGGCTAAAAAAGAAGCTGGCGTTTCTTCTCTTTTTTCAACAATTTTTAAGGCTTTAAAAAACAAAGGATCTTTTTCTTCCTCTTCTTCTTTTTTCTCAATTTTAATTGCCCCACTTTCAATTTTTTTTACTCGCTCATCGATTTCCTCTAGTTTTTTAAGAATCAATTGAAGCAGATTATTGTCCATAAGATTGTTAATTTTTAACTTGGCGGAGGCAAGAGGATTCGAACCTCTGATCCACCGTTTAAGGCGGATACTGGTTTTCAAGACCAGCCCGTTCAACCACTCCGGCATGCCTCCTTAAGATATCAAATATCAAATATCAAATATCAAAAACCAAAAAGATTGGTGGAGGCGCAGAGGGGAATCGAACCCCTGCAGTAGCTGTTTTGCAGACAGCTGCGTTTCCACTTCGCCACTGCGCCTTTTATTTAACTTTTATTTAATATTTTACCACGCCGCTAATAGTTTTATAGTAAAATAATTTTATTGCCATGAAAACAAAAAAAGAAACTTCCGCCGGTGGAATTGTTTTTAAAAGACAAAATGGAAAAATTTTTTGGCTTATCTGCCAGCATTCTTATCATAAAGGTTGGGTTTTTCCAAAGGGCTTAATTGGTGATAAAAAGGAAAATGAAGAGGTAAAAGAAGCCGCTTTGCGAGAAGTTGAGGAAGAAGGTGGGGTAAAAGCAAAAATTATTGATAATAACCCAGTTAAAGTTTCTTATATGTACCAATGGCAAGGCTCGCCTCACGGTGGAAAAAATGGGGAAAAAATATTAGTCAAAAAAAAAGTTTATTACTTTTTAATGGAATATCTTTCTGGTGATCCAAAAAATCATGATTGGGAAGTAAGTGATGCTAAATTTGTTTTAGAAGATGAGGTAAAAAAAACTTTAACTTATAAAGCCGATAAAGAAGCGTTTGAAAAGATATTAAAAATCTTCAAAAACCATTTTCCTCAATAAAAGAAGCAATTTCCTTTGTCCCCAAAAGAGAATCAAGTTTTAAAATCTCTTGAAAATTAAACCATCCGTATTCTGAAGCTTCGCTATTTATTTTAACAGAAAAGTTATTTTCTTTTGGAAAACAACGAAAAACAAACAAAAGCCCATGCCAGTTATCTTTGGGGCGAATAATCTCAAAAACTTTAGGAATAAATTCTACTTTTAAAATTTCTACACCTGTTTCTTCTTTTATCTCTCTTTTTACCGCATCTTCTAAAGTCTCAAAAAACTCTAATCCTCCCCCTGGAAACTGCCATTTGTTCCATTCCTTTTTTGGTGATTGGCGTTTGGTAAGAAGATATTTACCATTTTTTTTAATAATCCCAATAACTACCGGAAAAATTTGTTTTTTCATAAAAAAAATGAGCGGGTGATGGGAATCGAACCCACTGTCTCCCCGCCAATGGCGGGGTGTTTTACCGATAAACTACACTTAAAATTTAATGAGCGGGTGAAGGGAATTGAACCCTCTGTCTTCTCCTTGGCAAGGAGACGTTTTACCGGTAAACTACACCCGCTTAATAAGTTTTTTAAAGGCGTTACCGCCTTTGTACGATTTAATTTGTCTTTCTCTTTTTCTTGCTTCTTTTAATGTTGAATATTCCTCTTTATAAATTAACTCAAACGGCCCCTGATTTTTTAAAGAAAAAGTTTTATTACTGTTATGTTCTTGTAATCTTCTTTCAATATTATTGGTACAACCAACATAGTATTTTTTAGTTTTTATTGATCTTATTATATAAACAAAAAACATAAATAAAAAGTGGAACGAACCCACTGTCTCCCCGCCAATGGCGGGGCGTTTTACCGGTAAACTACACCCGCTTTTTGTGCCGAGGGGCAGAGTCGAACTGCCATCTGAGGTTTTTCAGACCCCCGCCGTGACCACCTTGGCTACCTCGGCAACAACAAACTTTCATCTGACCCTCCGATTCAAAGAGCTTACCGTGACCATTCTTTTCTACCTTGGCAACAGTAAACTGGTATCTTACCCTCCGCTTCTATAAGAGCCTGTGATTTGGTTGACAATTTTTTAAACTAATTTTAAAATTATATCAAATATTTTACATCTTTAAAATTAAATAAATCTTCATTTGCACTTTATAAAAAATGTTATATAATATTTATTTAGCTTTTGCATGATAAAAATAAAAGAATTATTTTCCAATTCTTTTTAAAATTTTAGCCGGATTGGACGGCGTTTTTTAAGCCCCAATCTGGGGCTTTTTTTGTTTTTATATGACTGGATTTATTTTAGGTGAAAAAGGGGAGATGAGTCAAATTTTTGATGACCAAGGCATTCGTTGGCCAGTGACTAAAATCTTAACCTCTTCCTGTTATCTTATTGATATCAAAACCAAAGATAAGGACGGTTATTTTGCTGCGCTTCTTGGTTTCAAAGCCGTCAAAAACATTAAAAAACCAGTCTTGGGTAAATTAACGAAGGCGGGGGTGAAAACCCCGCTTCGTTTTTTAAAAGAAATAAGGTTTCCCGACTCCTTAGATGATATTTTAGTTTTAAAAAATGAAGAAGGGAAAGTTAATGGACTGGAAATTAAGAGTTTAAACTTAAAATTAAAGATAGGCGATCAAATTAATCCAAAGTTAATATTTAAAGTCGGTGATAAAGTCAAGATTTCAGGAAAAAGTAAAGGAAAAGGATTTGCGGGGGTGGTAAAAAGACATGGTTTTGCCGGAGGTCCCCGCACTCACGGTCAATCTGATCGCGAACGGGCGCCTGGATCTATCGGTCAAACAACAACGCCAGGTCGAGTTTACAAAGGAAAAAGAATGGCCGGAAGAATGGGAGGGGAAAGAGTAACATTAAAAAATTTAAAGGTGGTTGAGGTAGGTGATGACTATTTAGTTGTTTCTGGTCTTGTTCCTGGAGCAAAAGGTGGTCTTTTAGAAGTTGTCTCTTTTTAATTTCTTAAAAAATGCCAAGAAAAAAAACCGTTGAAAAAAATAAGGAAGAAAAAAAAGAAAAAAATAAGCTTACAACGATCAAATTTTATCCCGATGGCAAAAAGGAAGAAGTGGTTTTGGAAAAAAATCTTTTTGATGTGGCAGTCAATCCCAAAACTTTGGCTTTATATATCCGTGTTTATTTAGCCAATAAGCGTCAAGGAACTGCCTCAACCAAAACACGGGGTGAGGTCTCTGGCTCAACAAGAAAGATTTATCGCCAAAAAGGAACCGGTCGGGCAAGACACGGAGATATTAAGGCACCAATTTTTGTTGGTGGTGGTGTTGTCTTTGGCCCAAAACCACGGGATTATTCTCTAAAAATAAACAAAAAGCAAAAAAGACAAGCATTTTTGGGAGCTTTAACTTATCAGTTTAAGAATAAGGGAGTTTTGGTTTTTGATGATAGTTTTTTGACGATTAAACCCAAGACAAATGAGCTTTTTGATTTTTTTGTTAAAAATAATTTAGCCTCAGAAAAAAAACTGATTGTTTTACCCAAAATGGAAAAGAATAATTTAGTGTTGGCGGGAAGAAATATTTCTAATTTGAAGTTTACCTCTTTGGAAAGTTTAAATGCTTATCAGATTTTAAATACTAAAAAACTAATTTTTTTAGAAGAAGCCCTTAAAAGTTTGGCCAAAAAATATGGAAATTAATGAGGTGATTGTTGGTCCTTTGATTACGGAAAAGACGACTAATTTGGTAAAAAATAACGTTTATACTTTTTTAGTTAATAAAAAGGCAAGTAAGCCCCAAATAAAGACGGTTCTAGAGTCTTTATATAAAGTGAAAGTAGCCGAGGTTCGCCTGGTTAATCGAAAAGGAAAAAAGAAGAAAGTAGGGAGATTTTTGCGTGAAAAAAAGTTACCCAACATAAAAGTTGCTTATGTTAAGTTAAAAGAGGGGAGTTTAGAAATTTTCCCTAAAGCTTAAAAATAAAAATTTATGAAAGAAACCGTTGTTGATAAAAAAAAAGAGCCCGAAAAAAGTTTGATTACCATCTTAAAAAAACATTCCGGCCGTGACAATAGTGGGAAGATCTCGGTTCGTCATCGAGGCGGTCGGCAAAAGAGATATTATCGGATAATAGATTTTAAAAGAGATAAAAAAGATATCAAAGCAAAAGTTTTGCGGATTGAAAAGGATCCAAACCGCAATGCTTTTATTGCTTTGGTTGAGTATGAAGATAAGGAAAAAAGGTATATTCTTTGGCCAAAAGATTTAAAAGTTGGGGATGAGATTATTGCCTCAGAAAAAGCAGAGATTGCCCCAGGAAACGCTTTGCCATTAAAAAACATTCCCATTGGTGTTTTGGTTCATAACATTGAGCTTTACCCGCAAAGTGGGGGTCAAATTGTTCGTGGAGCAGGGACGGCGGCGATGGTGGTGGCCAAAGAAGATAAGTATGTTCATTTAAAACTTCCATCGGGTGAAGTAAGAAAATTTTTGGGTGATTGTTGGGCGACCATTGGCCAGCTTGGGAATGAAGAGCATAAAGATAAGATAATTGGTAAAGCGGGGAGAAAAAGACTGATGGGGATTCGACCAACCGTTCGCGGAACGGCCCAAAACCCAAGAAGTCATCCCCATGGAGGAGGAGAAGGAAGAACGGGCGAGGGGATGCATCCAAAAACACCTTGGGGCAAACCCGCGCGTGGCAAAAAAACAAGAAAGAAAAATAAATGGAGTGATAAGTTAATTGTTAAAAGAAGAAAGTAAAAATAAAAAATCTTATGGAAAAAAAATTTGTTTTTAAAAATTTGCCTATTTCACCAAAAAAACTAAGATTTTTGCTGCCACCTTTAAGAAAAATTTCGCCGGTTGGGGCTTTAGATTATCTTTTTTATATGCCAAAAAAAGGGGCCAGAATATTAAGAAAGGCAGTTAAATCAGCCATTGATGCCGTAAAATCAAGTTTAAAAATAGAAGAAAATAAGTTAAAATTTAAAACTTTGGCGGTTAACGAGGGGAGAAAATTAAAACGTTTTCGACCGGGAGGAAGAGGAACAGTAAAACCCATTGTTCGCCGTTTTTCTCATTTAACCATTGTTTTAACTGATGAAGAAAAAAAAGAAAAAAAGCAATTAAAAATTAAGAAAAAAAGTTAAGTTATGGGTCAGAAAGTTCATCCAAAAGGATTTCGACTGGGGATTGTTTTTAACTGGAGTTCTCGCTGGTTTTTTTCATCAAAAAAGAATTATCGGGAGGCGCTTATTTCTGATGCCAAAATTAGAGAAGGGCTAATGAAAAAGTTAGCCCATGCGGCCGTTACCCAAGTTGATATTGAAAGAGCAATAAAGAAAATAACGATAATTATTTTTTCGGTAAAACCAGGAGTGATTATTGGTCGAGGCGGTAAGGGATTGGAGGAGGTGAAGAATTTTATTTTACAATTTTTACCAAATACCAAAAATAAAAAAGAAATAAAAGTGGAGATTAAAATTGAGCCGGTTAAGCGACCTTATCTTAATGCTTATTATGTGGCCCAATCAATTGCTGAAAAATTGGTTAAAAACTTTCCTCATCGAATGGTGGTTCATCAAGCAATGGATCGGGTGATGGAAGCAGGTGCTAAGGGTGTTAAGATTCAGCTTGGAGGAAGGATTGGGGGCGCTGAAATCTCAAGACGAGAGAAATACTTTGAGGGAACAGTCCCAACCTCCACCATTCGCGAAGAAATCGATTACGCTGCCTATCCGGCATTAACCAGGTCGGGATATGTTGGGGTAAAAGTTTGGATAGCCAAATAATTTTTATGTTAATCCCAAAAAGACAAAAATATCGCAAACAGTTTCGTGGTGTTTTTCGGAAAATTGCCACAAAAGGCAATGAGTTGAATTTTGGAACAATTGGAGTAAAAACCCTTGAGGCGGGTTGGATTAAAGACAAAGAAATCGAAGCAGCAAGAGTAATTTTAGCAAGAGCAACACGAAAAAATGGTAAGTTTTGGATTAGAATTTTTCCTGATAAACCCTATACCAAAAAACCACCAGAAGTGACCATGGGCGCAGGAAAAGGAGATGTTGCTTACTACGTCGCCCCCGTTGCCCCAGGAAGAGTTTTGTTTGAGGTTGATGGCTTAAAAGAAGAAGAGGCAGAAAAAGCTTTAAAAAATGTGATTGCTAAGTTATCAGTTAAAGCTAAGATAGTAAAAAAAGAAGAATGAAAAAAGAGATTAAAGAATTAAAACAAAAAACCATTAAAGAGCTTGAGAAGGAGATTAGTAATTTAAGGCAAGAGATTGCCAAGCTAAAAATTGAGATAAAAGTTAATCCACCAAAAGACACCAATATTTTAAGAAAAAAACAAAAAAAATTGGCCAGGTTATTAACCGTTTTAACGGAGAAAAAAGAAGAAGAAAAGTTAAAAGTTAAGTAGTTTTCTTATGCCCAAAATTTTAACCGGAACGGTTGTTTCAACTAAAATGCAAAAAACGGTTGTGGTTAAGGTTGAAAGAAAGTTTCGTCATCCATTGTATGAGAAAGTGGTAACTTACCATAAAAAGTACAAAGCCCATAATGAAGATTTTGATTTAAAAGAGGGTGATGTTGTAAAAATTATAGAGACGCG
>Ga0078972_1004103_pt1 | contig 26349 bp, 48 predicted proteins | sample YelNatPaOPGAMG01_FD_67568 | JGI IMG/M metagenome (GOLD analysis project Ga0078972, IMG submission 67568) | Hot spring thermophilic microbial communities from Obsidian Pool, Yellowstone National Park, USA - OP-RAMG-01 (SPADES assembly) (version 2) | ecosystem: Environmental > Aquatic > Thermal...
CACTTAAACCTGACAGATTTGGTAAAGAGATATAAGAAGAACTCCCATTAAAACTCGCTCCTTGTCCTCCACTAAATCTGCTATACGCTGGACTATAAGACACGGCAGTATCTGTGCCGTTGTTGCCATTGCCAGAGTTGTCAACGGAAGAGCCATCAAGTTGCCAGTAGCCAACAAGTGTTGGGTCGCCTTGAAAGAAGCGTCCAATACTGCCTCTATATGCGTTGAAAAATGGGGTTGCAACGTACACCATCGTGTTCCCCGCTCCGCCGTTGTAAAGGTCAGAGATTTCGGTAGAATTGAGAGCACGATTCCAGACGCCGATTTCGTCGAGGTCGCCACTAAAATATTCCGAAGAACCAAATTCGCCAAATGTTAAATTAGTTCCAACTGCACCATTAGGAGTATACGCAGACAAATCCGTAGTTTGTTTTAATACACCATTCCAATAGGTTTTCATTATACCTGAAGCCCTTGTGCAGGTAACTAAAGTCCATTGTTGATAAGGGAAAGTAGCTCCTGTATAACTACTTATTCTAAATGAAGTTCCATCTCCAAAGAACCACTGAAAATTTGAACCACTATTATTATTGTTAAAATTTATAGCATAAGGAGCATAAGAAGGATTATTTCTTTTTGCAAGTAATGTGTAAAAATGACTATCAGTAGATAGAATATTACTATAAACCCACAATGATACAGTAACATCTCCCGTTATCTGTAAAGATGTCGTATCGGGAATGCTTATCGTGCTCGAACTCCCGTTAAAGCTCGCCCCTTGATTTATCTTCCCATAACTTGTCCCGTATGTAATAGAAGTATCCGAACCATTGTTTGAGCCGTAAAAATCAGTGGAGTTGCCCTCCATCTTGTAATACGAAACAAGCCCATTGGTGAGCGTGCCGTTTGTGTCTTTTTGAAAGATTTTTCCCATAGATTAAGACACGGTCTTATATGACCTTGTGATGAGAACTGCGTGATTGCTTGCTGTGCTATCCAATGCCGCACCCGATGCGTTCCAAATCCCGATTGAAAATTTCTGCGGCAATTCATATCCCAGGGCTCCCAAATCAATGGTTGTATCATATACACTTGCATTAGCGGGAGTTTGAAGGTATGCAATTTGTTTTGCATTAAGCGGTGTATAAGCCGCATCCGTTCCAGCAAAGTTATCAGAATAATGTGTCCCATCCGCCGAACTGATGAGCCATACCGTAACATAGCCCGTAGCAGAAACCCCCGAAGCACCCGTTTTAACCTGCACATAAATTTGTGCATTAATATCTTTATTGGTAGTATTGTCTATCGCCGTCCCAGCACGACCCGAAGCATTTGCCAACGAGGCAAGCGTGATGGTCATCGTGTCTGGTGTCTCGTATGCGTTTTTAATTGATGCCATAGTGTTTTAATTGTTAATTTTATATATTTTGCCCGATAATATATCCATCATAGGTGCCCGACCCAGTACACCTAAATCCGAATGTGTCTTTTTTGTTTGCCGTGGTTGTCAGCGTTGGAGCAGAACCTCCAGGCCATCTAATCGTTGGAAACCAAGTTACCGTCCTTGAACCAGTGGAGTCCTGCACCAATTCAATAATGAATAGTTGTCCCACTGATACATTTGATACTGCCAAAGTCGGATTGCCCGTCAGCGTTACATTGTGAATGTTAGACGCGGACATATCAAAAGTTATCGTTGAAGCATAAGTGTCTGTAGTAACAGCAGGAACGGAGCCGTTGACGGTTGGTTTGGTGAGAGTTTTGTTTGTTAGCGTCTGTGTATCGCTTAGTGTCACGGCGGTATTCACTACTCCAGTGGCGGGAAGTCCCGTACAGTTTGTAAGGATCCCAGAAGCAGGAGTTCCTAATGCTGGGGTTATAAGTGTCGGCGACGTAAGGGTTTTATTGGTCAGCGTCTCAGTCCCATCAAGAGTCGCAAGCGTTCCCGTAACCGTCGGGAGAGTAATGGTTGGTGTGCCAGCCACTGCCTGAGTTGTTATAATCGCCTTGCCCGATGTAGCACCAGCAAGAGACAGAACACCAGCGGTTGTACCTGCTGTGCCAAGTGTGAGAAGTTCAGACGGACTTCCCCCGATGCCGACGTTGCCGCTCTTATCCAACGTCATCAGCGCAGTGCCGTTTTTTAGCCATTGTGAGTGGATAGCCCCAGCAGTGGACAGCGTATTCAGGGTGTCAAACTTATACGCAATTGCCGTTGCCCCATCTGCTACATCAGGCGTGAGAGAGAGCTTGGAAGTAGAGCCACCCACATAAGAAAGGGCTGAGATAGAATAATCGCCCATTACCAAGTCAGCGGTTGCTCCAGTGTAAGGGACAAGATTGTTGAGAACTGTCTGTAAATCCGTTTGATTAGAAAGAGTGCCAGTGATTGAGCCCCAGACAGCACCACCACCACCGCCGCTACCAACCTGCATCTCTGTTCCAGACGAGTCTAGGTAATAAAGTTTGTGGTCTGACTTAACATATAACTTCCCATAGCCTACCGTTGGGCTCGGTGCGGTTGTCTCAAATAATTGTAAAACACCAGCGGCGCCAGTTTGTGCCCACACCACCTCATTATTAGTGAGCGTATCTGCGGGGTAAGAATTACTTTTCTTATTACTAAATGCCATACTATGGAAGGTTATTAAACTGTTTAAATATCTTTACATACTCAGGCTTCAGACGTTGTTCCATTACAAATATATGTTTCTCTCTATTTGAAAGCTCTGCGTCTTTCTCCTCCAATGACCGAGCATAATCATCCAATTCTTTCACACGGGAAAGGGCGCGCTTATTTTCATCTAGCAAATGTTGCAATGTACTCTCTGCTTCATCGACGGCCTTCACTGCTTTCCGCAACTCATCCCTGAGAGGAAGGAGACGTTCTATCTCTTCGTTGAGCGAATTGATGGCTTCAGTTTTCTGCTTCGACAAAATATCAAGACGAGAAACTTCTTTCATCCTTTTGTCAATCTCATCGTTGAGTTCAGCGATGGTTCTCTGTCTCTGTTCAATAGTTGAGTTATGGACGGAGATCTCATCCTTATTCTTTTTCTCGAGAGATTCAATGTCTCTTTGTCTGAATGAAATATCTCTAATGAGATTATTTAATTCAGTTTCTTTTTCTTTGATACGAGCGTCAAGTGTATCAACGAGCGGTTGATAGCGAGCCTGAACATCCCGAAGATCCTGTTGCTTAGCAACGATATCTCTTTTGATTTCATTGAGCTCTAAATGTTTCTTGTTGATAGTATCCTGTAGAATGGCAACATCCCTACTCAACGACAGAACATCTTTACTCAATGCGGGAATATTTTGCTCGACGTTACTCATATCACTTCTTATTCTTTTTCCGACCACGGCGAGAGAAATAATTCCTCTCCCGCGAACTTCCTTTATTAACGTTTGCCATACTTAGTTATTTCGCAATCCAAGGCTCAACTTAATTCTCGAACCAGTCGTTGTACCAGTACCCTGAACTGTAATCTTGTATGAACGCACCGCATCGATTGGGAAGTTGTAGATGGCCTTCGTGTCTGCGGTCAGCGTAATGTTAAACGGATAGAGAGTGGCCGTCCCGTTCGAATCTACTTCCTGCGTCTCTTGATACCAGTCAGTCGCATTCTTTAACGGAGAACCATAAAAACGAATGATGGCATTCGTCAATGAGCCCTTCGTGAAATTGATATACAGGGTTGCTTGCGTATTAGCTGGAGCCTTAACCGTCTCAGCAATCGAATCATCATCATCGAGAACAATCGCATCCGTCTCTGTGTTCGAAAGAACACCAGCAGAATCGTATGAGACTACCTCGACTGATGAAGGAAACTTAACGTATTCCATAATTATTTTGTTTTGTGAGTTTTGCTATGAAGGTCAAGACCGCGTTGTGAGGCAAATTTCTTTCCACAGATAGGGCAGATAACCGTTCCCTCTACCTCTGGGAGTTGTTCCTTTGCTTCATCGGCTTTTGCTTCTGCCTTGGGTTCTGGATTGTCAATCAGTTCCAATCCACGATGCCAGTACAGCGCAAGCAATCTTTGACCAGTTTGACTATCGACCTCAATAGTTTCTGATGGCTCGATGCTCGTTCCCTCAAATACGAACCGAACATCTTGTGTATTTTTTATGAACATGTGTTTGAAGTTAACTCGCCCGTTCTACTTTCGCTTGTATTACTTTCGCTAAGAGAACGGAGCCGAAGAGAAAATGTTTCCCACACAGTTGTGGGTCATCCCAAACCAACTGCTAGTACTGCTTTACAGGATATTATGCACCTTGGTTACCAACAATACCACGGTAGTCATACGCACCGACTTTGTGCTCCATTGAAATGTCATGGACGAACGCCTTAACATTTTCATCGAACCACGTTTCATTCGTTGTCGGGCGGAAGACAATATCTTTCAGCGGACTGTACATAGCATCAACGACAAACCACGCAGTGTTTGAACCACCGTTAGTCGCAGAAAGATACGGAGATGAAACTAAAGTCCATCCTGCGCCTTTCCACACGTTGATGTTGTTGTTATTGGAATCAGGAATCCATTCAGACTCCAGCTGTTGTTTGGCTTTAGCTACTTTCGACGGAGGAACAATAATAAACTTATGTCCACCTCCCATCGGCATAGGCTCACCGATATCATCGACTTGGTTCTGAAGCACCAACACCATTGATTCAATGGATGTCGGTGAGATATCAGACGCAGTCACGATGTTAGAGTGAGTGCCACCAACCTTATCTGGATGGTTCGCAGAACACAGAGCCACTCCATCTCCGTAGTCAAACAAGTAATTCGCAGTAGCAACTGAGAATGCTTTATTCAGACGACCAAAGCGATGGCTAGCTTTAGTGTTTTCTGCGGCATAGTTTAATTTGGCTGCCTCTTCCAAAGCCTTCTGATACATCGAATCGCGCCGTTCCGCTGACTCGCGCGACACCTTAATGCGGCGTGCGAATTTAAACGGCTCGACTGCAGTGATGTATGCAGGGACATACGATGTTTCGGGAAACTCTTGCAGTTCTTCTGTCGGCTGCAACTGCGTTACTCCAGTAACGGAGACGGCTTCAATGCGTTGGCGGCCAGCGGCTGAGATCTCTTCGAAGAGACCACCAGTCTTATTGGTCGTATCCAAGTAAGCATTGGAGTCATACGCAGCGCGTTGCTTTTCAGCTTGGTCAGTAATGACAGCGAACTCTGCACGAACTCCTCGCAACAACAGATCTATATCACGAGTAATCATACTGTTGTAGGATTAGTTATTTAATAATAAGAATTACGGACGAGCGTACAAGCACTTCCCAAAGCGAACGAATCCTTTCGTTGTGCTTGTAGGATGAGCCTGCACATACAATACCTGTAATGGAGCGGAAGCGGCAGTGATATCAACTTCACTTGATTCATTAACCGTCCGAGCATCAGAGAGATTGTACCACGTCATAACCGTACCAGGGGCAGTAGTCCCGATGGCTGCGCTAAAGTCAGCTTCCCAGACTTGCTCCTTATGGATCGGCATATACACGGCGTAGTATTGCTCCACCGTAGTATTGGTCGCCGATGTCGTCAACTGATTCGGAGTAACCGAAGGATTTTGTCCTTGACCAATGACTTCGCCATTAGCCTTAGAAAAACCCTGGACAACTCCAAGGACATATACATCACCAGTAACTGAAGCAGTCGCATTCGTCGCAGTGTTAGTCGCTCCCGAAACAGGAACAATAACATCCCCAACATTCACAGTAATACCGTTAGTCAGGAGAATGCGCTCAGTCTGTGCGTTGTACGTGTCACGTGAAAGCTTGAATGCCATAGAGCGTTTTCAATAATAATAATAATTTATACCTTTCCTCGGCGCTTGAGATCTTTGTAGACCTCAATAGGAATGCCAGCGAACTGAGCAGCTTTGATATCTAGTTCATCCAATTCAACCGTTTCACTGTTAGGCAAATTACCAGCACCAGTGAAAGCAGAACTTGATTGAGCCTTCATAAATTCATCAGCGCTCCCAGCGAACTTAGCAGCCTGTCTTTCGATACTAATGTACTTATCTGGGTTGAGGTAAAGGTGCGCGCGGACCATATCGGTATAAATATTATCCGCATCCACTGAACCAGAATCCAGTCGAGAGAATGTGTCAAGCAATTCCTTCTTCTTAGCTTCATCCTCGTATTTGAACTCGGAGAAAAACTTCGATTCGGCTTTTGCTTTTTGTTCCTCACGGAACCTTGCTTGGAAGGTTTTATCAGAAGCATTTAACGCTTCCTTCTCCTTCCGCTTCTCGGCAATGTCGGCTAGAACTCTCTCTCGTTCAAGCTTCATTGCCGCAAGCTTTGCTTCTTCCTCTGCAGTCTTTGACTGTATATCCTCAAGTTGTTTCTGAGATAAAGCCAATTGTGCTTCCTTCTCTTCTAACTGCTTGAGTGTGTCTTGTATGTCTGACATATATTTTTAACGTCCGTTGTGGGCGACGACCCCATGTATTAATAATAGTATATCACACCACGCGGTAAAAAGCAATTATCTTCCATCGTGTGGCATATATAACGGCTGACCAAAACGAGTCTTCAGCGACGGAGTGGTGACTCTTTTGGGACCCTTCAGACTCGGCGCCTTCAGGTTCTTAATCGTCATCTTCTTCATCTTCGGCGCAGAAAGCTTTTTTGGCTTCAGTAACTTAATTTTTGCTTTGCTTGCCATACTCGGTCTTACTCCTTTTAATAATAAATCTATTTGCTTACTAATCATTTTGATTTCTTCTTGTGGGTACGGACGGCCTTTGCTAGCTTGCCCGTTCCTTTCCCATGCCATTTGCTCGACCCCTTTTTACCAGAAACAATGGATGCATAGAAGATACTTTTTGCTCGAGCACCATACCTACGCTTCATGCTTTCCATTACCTTCTTCCCCGATTTTGTTAGCGGCATACCTACTTGTCCATCGAGATAGAAATGATTTCTCGTCTATCTCTGGTATTACTTCTTGTAAATCGACCTTTTGTGTTGGCATCCCAGGAACATCAAAATGCTGAATGATTCTATTCTCCGCTATCTGTCCAAGAATGAATTGTGTATCTCGCTCTCCAAGCGTCATCGACTTCAAAAGATTCATCTCTCTTTTCTGTAGCCAGTTCTTTAGAATTGGCACACGAGAGAATGCATCTTGCCAGATAGACGATGACTCATTGAATGAATCTGAAACAAAGCCCTCTCGACGAAATATCTCTTTCCAAATTACATTTGATGGTATGTATTTGATAATGTATTTCCACATATGTTTATTGGTTTAATATATTGTATGGTGTTTGTCCTTGATTAACCATCTGTTGCCCAGGACCCTGAGCCCCATTCTGCATTCCAGCTCGAGCGCTACGGAACATATCCATAGAAGTCTGTTGTCCCTGTTTCTGAGCACCAATCTGTTGGGGCTGCTTAATCGTAGTGAATCCGAAACGTTCCTGTTCATAGTCAGCGCTAATCTGATCACTCACGAGGTCTTCAGGGTTCTCATTGAACTTCTCCGCAATACGATAGAAAGCCTTTTGGGGAGAGATGATATTCGATTGACCAAAGAGTTGGAACATCGTCCTGATGTAATCGAGGTAGAGTGCGCGTTCTGATTCGGGCGTACTCTCTTGTTCGAAGGTAATCTTAATATCAAAGTCCAATTGTTGCAGGGATTCTGGGGTAACCTCAATAATTTCAACGCGCTCCTTATTGAACAGAGAACGCATATATGATTCCTGGCGCAACTCATCTCTTGATGCAGGATGATCAGTGATGCGAATCTCTCGGTTCCCTATCCCACCACCAACCAATTCCATCTGCGTCATCGCAAGAATCTTATTGAACTTCCGTGTACCAAGAATCTTTTCAGTCTTCTGCGCAGTATAGAACTGAATCATATTCTTTATGGTCAACCAGGCTTTCTGTTCCAAAAGATCCTGATAGAACATAAAATATAGTCCAGCCGTTTCCCTCTCTGCCTGTGCCTGCAACGCCTTTTCAGACGCGCTTCTCGGTTGACGAGTGGGTAATATCTGTGAGACACCACCAGATCCCGTTGACTGTAGAATGCTATTGAGCATTGTCATAGCATTGAAGTAGGAGGCTGAGGTGGGCTGCATCTGTAGTTCACGATATGAAGTAGTTGGGTCTGCCTGAACCTGATAAACCCTTCCAGCCTTAAACTCCAAACCAACTTCTACCGATGGATCATTGGTGAGAATGGGAGCGGCAACAGCTCTGTCTTCACGGTCAATAAGAAGTTCCCACATCTTATTCAAAGCTTCCTGTGGAGATTTAACCTTCTCTGCTAATGGCATTCCATAAAAGAATGTCGCATCAATGGGTTCAAAGATTGTCTTTGAGAAAGGAAGTTTCTTGTGGTTCCACGGCAAAGGAGCAATCTTCTCCTCTCCCGTCTCTGGATCAACGATTGGATTCAAGAGAACACCATTAGCAATGATTGCATATTGATCCTTGGGAACATTGAAGTATTTAATAACCTCAACGAAGTCCTGCCCGCGAACATCGTATGAAAGGAACTGAGAGAAGATTGACATATCAGCAAACTGTGTCCCAGGCACAACAGTATCAACGAGGTCATATCCCTCGAAGGCATTCTTGAAATCAGAGAACTTCATCAGTGTTCTCCAGATGCACTCTTCCTGTTCCTGAACATTCGGCTCCCACAATTTTGGAATAAAGAAGTCCTCAAGGTTGACAATCGTTTCCTTTACGTCAGATTCATCAATCATTTCTTTCTTGTACTCAGTCTTTCCTGTGTGCGGATCGTGAAGCGTCACTCGCTTAACTTCTCTCTCGCGTGAGTTATATGCCGTAAAGACAATAACGGTTCCATTGATTATATTGTAAAGATATTGCCAAAAGTTATCCAACTTACGATTTGCTTTCCGACTCCAGTATTGAAAGAAGTCTCTCAGGACCGTTGCTTTTATAATATCGAAACCCTCAACTCCCTCAAACGATGGTTTGCTTTTAAGATTAGCTATCTTGGATAGCATCTTAATGATTTGATTGCGAGTTTCTGGGAAGAAGAACTGCGGAGTATCCGTATCATATGAAAGCGGAATATAACCCCAGAATTTTTTTCTCGCGTCATCGAGATATGAGTTAAGGGTTGTGCCGCCGAACTGTTTATAGTTCTGGTTCTTCAGCGCATTCCATTTAATGTACTTCTCGTACACTTTGAAAATAAATTGACGCACCTCTTCAGATGGATGATAGAAGTCCTCGAGGAACACCTTCTTAGTTTGATTCGCATCTGCCATATTGTTACATTATCTTCCCGCGATTAATATTAAGTTGAGAAATATTTTTGCGTATATCTCTCATCGTCGATACGGGAATAAAACCTTTTTTAAGCAAATTGAGCCGTGTCTTCATCTGTTCTATATGGTCCTCGATCTTCATTGTCTCTGTATTATATTCATCAAGATATAGTTTGTGTAAAATTATATTATCATACATGAAAACCATTATCATCTTATCTTGATACATGATAATCCCAACTTCAGGCAACTGATTCTGCACCTGCTTAACAATATGCTTAACAAATAGTTTGTCGTACCAAAGTTCAGGCTTCATGATTCTCTGTTCTTAATAATATACTGAGTGTATGATTTTAATTTATCCTGTGGTTCAGCGCTATTCACATTAATACTTACGAGGGCTGTGTTTGGACTCTTATTCCCCAACTTTGACATATGGTACATTGCGTAGATATCTCTGAGGGCTTTAGACTTTGCCCCAAGGTTTGCCTTCTTAATATCTGCGATAGTTATATTCTGAAGTATCATCATCATCTTGTCCATAGCAATTCCTTGAAGCTCCCATTGGAGTTTATCAAGATTTGCTAGGGGAGATGAGTACTTCTGTGCATCGGACTGAATCAACCGTGGGACAACTTTATTATTCTTATCGACGACAAAGACCATCTGCTTAGTTATATTCGAATATCCTGCAACATTCAAGGCCTTATAGATATCAGCAGAGATAAAGGCTGGGCGTATTTTTAAGAAACCAAGTATTGCTTTAAACTTTAAGTTCAAAGCCGCATAGGCCTTTTTAAAATTCTCCTGTGTATCTGATACAAAGCCAAACCAGTCAAAGAACTGCCGCAGGGCTGTTCGTTCTGTAGAAGTAAAGGATTCTGTCTTCATCCCTGTCTTTAGGGCCTTAGAGGCCAGTCTCCGTGCTCCATAGAAGAAGATCATCCGTACTATCTGTTCCTCTGTTAAGTTAAATGGATATCCCGTATTTTCTTGGTCACTTTCCTTGGCCATACGCAAATCATCGCCCATGGCTATATCGTCGGGCTGAATCTCTTCTATCTCACGAGATGTCTCTTCCGTCTCCTGAGACACTTCATCTATCTCATCAACTTGTTGCTCCGCAACATCTATCATTTCTTTTTCTTTTTTGTTTTTGCTACTGGAAGTCCCAAAGCCTCCGGCCCTGGTCCAGCATTCTCTCCCCTAGAGAAACCATACTCGTGCGGCCCCGAAATAACTCCTCTCGGGTCCATCGGACGCCCAAACCTATTCATCATTCCTTGGCCTTGCCCCATACCGCGGCCACCCATCGGTCCACGGCCTTTACCTTGTCCAGGCCCCATAGGAGTTGAGTCGGCGTTCTTAAAATTAACCCTCGGCCCCGCCTTTGCCAATTTCTTTGCCATTGTATTTAGATTACTTTTAACGCCTTAATTATAGCACAGATGTCTTTAAAACACAAGAAACTCTATCCTCCCTTATTTCCTAGCCCCTTAAAGCCTATGTGGGGGGGCATAATGTCTTGATATATGTGTGGGGGATAACATTATCCCAATCTACAAAACCTGAAAGAGGGCGGGCGGGGGGTTGCTCTATATAGCGCGGGCGGTTGTATAAGGTACGGCAAGGGGGACGGGGTGTATCCGTTGCGTATCCGTTGCGTATCTGATGCGTATCCGTTGCGTATCTGAAACACTCTTTCACGGCACGACACGATGACGGCTTGCGGTTATAGGTGGTACTATTACAAGTAAAGCAATACAAAATATGTTCCGATTGTATATTGGCTCAAATAACAAGAGCAAGCGATTAGAGGTTGCAAAAATCCACGCCATTATATCGTCAGTATATGAAGGGTATACGATATACAGGGCGCGGGGCGTATGGAAAGGGACGGGTGAAAATACGGCGGTGGTGGAAATAGGAGGAGCAAAAAAACGGGATATTATGCGCTTGTGTAAGCGGTTAAAGGTTGAGCTGAAGCAGGAGGCGATAGGACTACAAGAAGTACCAGATATGCGGTTTATATCATAAGAAAAAGGGGGTGGACGCGAGTCCACCTCTTTTTTTGCGATGCTATGACGGGTTGGCGGTATAGGTGATGGCGGTATGCAAGGTCGGTATACCGCTGGAACATTTACAAGTAAAAATAAACACAAGATATGGTGTACTTGAACAATGCTCAAGCGAAATTGGTGGGCGGTCTTTTGAAGGTCGCTATCAATGAGCAGGTGGCAAAAGAGCAAAACGCAGAAGTGAAAAAGGCGTTGGAAAGTACGCGCGACGCGGTGGTGAATGAGTTTATGTCTTTCTGTAGGCATACAAATCCATCGTTTAACGCGCAAGCGTTCATAGAATATATCAGTAAGAAGTAAACACAAAATATGCAGTCAATCACATTGGCAGAGGCGGTTGCGTGGTTGATTGCGCCAAAAGCGATTGCTGAGAAGCGTGACGCTGACAAGGTGTTGCGCTTTCTTGGCATAGAGAGGGGGAAATATGTTTTTCTCAATATCGCAAGCGGGCGCATATACCACGCGTATAACAGCGGGAAATATCTTATCGTTTCACGGGCGGGCTATCAGACGGGCGGTCTTCACAAAAGAATAAAGGAGGGAACGCGATGGAGGGTTGTCAAGACATTCGGAGACGAGTCATACAGACGCAAAATAATTATCGTCAGAGGCATTTCGGAGGATGGCAAATCAACATCAGGAGATTATATGGCGCCAGCAATATATTTTAATTTATCAACCCAAAACTACTACAACACAAGCAAACACGGCAAAAACTATAGAGCAAAGGTCGCACAATAAGATGAGAATATAATATGAAACAGGATTTCAAGGTCGGTGATATAGTCGTCAGAAACAGCATTGGTGGGCACGATATAATAAAGGAGGGTACAAGGTGGAGAGTGGTCAAAACTTTTGATGAACCGTCGGTGTATTCCGAGCGATTTTTTGTGGTCGCTAGACTGGATTATGATAACGAAAATGGGCTTCAATACGAGGAATTCCTTTCGCTAAAAAGTTATTTTGATTTATCGCCAAATAATTATTACAACACAAGTAAGTACGGGAAAAATTATAGACAAAAGGTCGCAACATAACAACATAACAATATGACATACGATGAAGCAGTCAGAAATATCGGTCAATTGGTCATCGGAAATAAGAAGGCGGACATTTATAACTATACGACAGAGGGAACGATATGGGTATTGAAAGCCGTTATTAACGGATATGAAATAGTAGTTGCTTTCAGGAGCGAGAAGGAAAGAATGGGGTGGAAAAATAGAATGGTAAAAATGCTGGGGCATTACCCAACGGAAGACGAGTTTACAGTTGATATGGGGCGTTTTGATTTATTGCGGCAGAATTACTATAACACAAGCAAATATGGAAATAATTATAGACAAAAGGTCGCAACATAACACAAAAATATGACATACGATGAGGCAGTCAAGGGGATTGGGGAATTGGTTATAGGAAATAAGTTGGCGGACAAATACTGGACTACAAGAGCGGGAACGATATGGAGATTGATTGGCATTTCCGATGAAGACGAGTTGATGATAAAAATCATTCAGAAAGATGGTTTTGGCATAACATTTGAAGTTGATATGGAGTGTTTTGATTTCGTCAGCAGACCATACGGGAATTACAACAGCAGAGGAAGGGCGAATAATTACTGAGCGCACGATACAATGACGGATTAACTATACTATTATGCAGTTAAAAATAATACACCAGCGTTTGTATTGTGGTGATACAGACAAGGTGGGTCGCATTATAAACCAAAACAAAAACGAACAATGAAGTTTTTACAATTGCTCGCTTCAAAGATTTTGCCGTCTGATGTTGCTTTGCAACAGAAGGCTGGTATCTTGGACAGCGAATTGCAGTTGACGGACAAGGGGGTTCGCGTCTTGCTCTCAATCCTTTGGGAACAGAACCGACAGGCGTTGACTGATTACTCAACGAACTACCTTGAGACGCACAAAGACGAAAACTAGGTCGCCATTACTGCTTATAAGCAGTCATCGTCTCCCCATATACACCACGATATGGGGAGATTTTATTAGTAAAACATTATTATTATTATGTCAACGATAAAACAAACACCATTTGCGGTGGGAGACAAAGTTGTTATCGTGGCATCGTCTCAATTTGTCAATCAACCAGCAGAAAACAACGCCGAACCAGTAGGAGAAGTTAAGGAACTACTGGAAGGCGGTTTAATCGTGGTTGAGTTTCCCAAGATTAGCGGGAGTGGTTCGTTTAGAGAAGCGTATGCAATCCACGATTTGGAAAAGGCAGGGTTGCGAGTATCAAAAACAACCATTCAAAAAGACAAGCCACAACCAAAAAAGATTTCGCTTTCAATCCGTCGCAAAGATGGTATGACGATTTTTAAGTTCGCCATTGACCCACGCATTACAGAAATCTATCGCAGAATGAGCGAGAACATTAGGAGAAGTGAGCATTGGATTGATGTCAGCGGTGAGGGGCTGGAGTTTTACTATCTCCCCACGCTACTCTCAAGCGAAAAATATAAGGACTATCTTTCAAGGTTCAATCTCATTGATGACTTTGGTGCGGCACTTTACAAAGATGGGAAATTAAATATCGCTTGGTTAAGAACGACGACGGGTAGGGGAGAAATAGCGGTGAAAGAACAGGTCGCCTTTGCGGAGATGAGTATACTGGTTAAACAAACCATAGAGTTTCTCAAACAGTACTTTGAGGAATACTATCGGGACTATACGGTGAACGGGTCGATTACCGTAGAGGTATAAGTAAACACAACCAAAGAGTATGAAAACAAAACTACGCTCTTTTGGTTTTGAGATTGAGGGAGAGTTCAGCGAGGACTTCACGCGCAAACTGACTCGTATCGGTACTATGAAGTCAGACGGGAGTGTCCACGAATGCGACGATGACAACGAGGAAGAGTATGAGTGGCACTTACAACACAACGAACCAAGTCTCCACGCGGCAGAGTTCAATAGTAAGGTGTTTTCCTATTCGTCGATGGGGATTGCGGCAATGAAAAGATTGATGGACGCCTTTCAGGAGGCGTCGGAGAATGGGGAATACCACTGGAACCACACCGCTGGGCTTCACGTGCACGTTGGGTTTAACCCAAAGTTTCCGCCAGAGATTTTCAGTGTGCAGTTCAAAAATTATTTTCTGAACGAATTAGAACGCACATTTCCCGAAGAGTTTGTGGCGAGGAAAGACAATCGCTACTGCAAGTCTACAATTGACCCGAAAGAAATAGCGAAGGGCGGAGAGAGGTATAGGGCAATAAACTTTTGGAGTGCGTTTCATTCTCACGGAACGGTTGAGTTTCGCATCTTCCCCACCGCAGAACCAAAGAAAATGCAGGAGTACATTGAGTTCGCAATCAAGAAAACTGCGGAGTTTCTCAAGGATTGCGCGATTAACGAGGGGCATTCGGCTGTATTCTCCGACACACAGGAGGACAGAATGTCCATCGTGGAAAAGACGGACAGGAATTACATTGAGGTTATCGTTGACGCAACGACAAACCTCCGAGACGAAAACAAGAGGCGCAATTTGAGGGTTGTGCCAAAGGTCGCAACGCAAACAGCGGAGTATTCATCACAAGTAATATAACGATATGTGCAAACTTATAGTCGGCATTCAAGACAAGAAAAACACACAAGATTTTGTTGACCTGCTTGCCGTTCAAGAGGAAGCATTAGAGAAAGAGAGAGACGGCATTGGGGCAATGGCAATTTATGATGACGGCACGGTCAAGGTAAAGAGAAGTCTAGATGACTATGCTGGCGTTTTTAACTTCGCAATTGACGAGACACGGAGAGCAAGGATTATAGCGATACACTCTCGCACGAGTTCGCAAGGGTCAAGGGACTTGCAGAATGTCCATTTCTTTAGTCACAATGGTGTATACCTTGCACACAATGGATTTGTATCGGGGTATGCCCCACACTATGACTACCCCAAATCGTACTCAAAGGGGTGGAATGGGTGGCAGAAAAGGTTTGGGTATGACACGCCTTACCACTATGACTACGAACAAGGACACCCTATAGACGGGAGAGACGACATACGATTAGAGAAACTACACTCAATCATTAACTCGTGTAAGGATTGTGCGATAGCACCTGATGGCTATTGTTTCAAACACGCAAAGACATTTGAGGAGATTGAGAGATTGGAGGCATTGAAATACGGCACAATAGAAACGCAGTTATATGATATAGTGACGGGCAAGGAAGAGAAAGAGAAGCCAGCGAAAACGCTTGTGCCGACGAGCGTGCCAAGTGATACGCTTTTATTCCTTCGCCACCTGCCGAAAACATTAAACATTGAGTCACTCACAGCCCAAATGAACAAAGATTTGTTTACGGGGATGGCGTTTGCCTATGACAAAAAAACGAAGAAATCCTTTCTGATGGTGAGGACAAAGCCAACAGCGTCAGCGGTTATCAAAGACGGAGAGTTCTCCGCCTTCTTTTCTTACGTGCCAAAAACTCGTGCGACATTTTTGGGTGACGCAGAGGTCAATCACGGAGTGTCAATCACTGGCACCAAGAGAATGTTTGATGTCGGGGTCGAGACAAAGAACATTCTTGAGGGAGTGTATGAGTTGGCATAACAATTAACAAAAAACAATATGTGGTTCAACAAAAAGAAAACGCGTAGCATAGAGATGATGTCGGACATAACAAAGGAGATGTGGAAAATGCTAATCATTGTTTTCCAAGCATTGAAGATTAGCCCAAGACAATTGGCGGTGATGATGTTCTCAACGCAGAAAGAGCAAGAAGATTATTCAAGGGAATATGTGAAAGAACTTGAGGGGCTCATTATGAAGCTTGATGAGAAACAAAGCGATACAAACAAATCATAGTGGTCGGTCTATGATGTGGAACATAATTGGAAAATAATATAGAATAGATATGAAAAAAATTAACGCAACCGAGTTCAAGAAACTCACAGCCAAAGGTGGTGTCGGTTATGGTTTTTCGGGGCAAATTAAAAAGTTGTCCGTCGGTAGTGGACTTGTTGTCTCCAAAAAAGAGTGGGACAAAAAGACTGACTTCAGACAACTGTGCCTCGTCGCTTCTCGCAATGCGCGAAAGGAAATACCAACATTTGCTGTGGTCTCAAAGAAACTTACCGATGGCAGTGGCTATGCGGTATTGAGGATTTCGTAAGCACAGTTATCGTCTCTTGCGGTATGGGAAACTCTTAACGGAAGCCTGATTAGAAATAACATTAACTGCAAAGTTCTCAACCGCAGAACGAATGTCTGCGAACTCATCGTGCACTGGCTTATCCTGCGACTCCTCTGATGTAGAGTTGGTTCTATTCATTGGGTAGTGGGAGTTAGCCAGTGCATCGTAGACATCAAGCGCACCGCCAGTGTTAGCAAAGACGGTTCGCTCAAGCATTTTTTTGGTCGCCGTTCTCCGAACAGAATGGGCAAAGCCACTATCATTTATGCGTAGCATTATTCCAATGCCAGCAAGTTCCTGCCATACAGAAGTGTTGGACTTTATCATATGTTGTTTGTGGGCAACCTCTCCGCAATACATAACTGGTTGCTTCCAAGAATTGAACCGCCGTATCATTTCAAGTTCCTCGCTGGAGTAATCGGTCTTTTTTAATACAAAGGTTTCCCCCGTAAACTTGTTTTTAATCTCATACATATCTTGCTTGTCAAAATCAATGCCGTGTTTGATGAATGGGTAATACCACGACAACTTCTTGTTGCTTCTCTCTATGCCGTCTATACAATAGAACCTTTGCATATCTCTTTGAAAGTAAACAGCCGCCGTCTTATCGTGTGCACCAAAATCAAGACCAACATAGAGTGGTTTGTTTTCATCGTATTGCACATCAACGACTGGACATTGTAATACTTCGGGGTAATACGCATACTGTGGGTCAGACAGATAACTGATTTCCAACTCCGCTTTCACCGCCAACTCATCTCCCGACCTGCGTAATTGCTCGCCCCTAAACCACGCCTCATCTTTGAATGGATGTAATCTCCAATCAAGCGTGACCAAATTGCCCTGCTGTTCCATACTCTCTCGCAATGAACGAGCAAACGATGAAGCCTTTGGGGTTGATACTCCTATGCGACACGGAGAAGTATCTATGCAAGAACGCCAACTCTCTCTCGCAAACCGCCAAAAGAATAACTCATCGCAATAAACCATTGATGTTCTCTTGCCACGACCAAAGTTCTCGTTGGCACTTTCTCCATCAACGTAACTCATTCGGTCAGGGTTGACCAACTTCATAAAAATATCATTCTCCGACTTGTGAAACTTCGTCGGGCGAACCCACGAGGGCAGAGAATAAAGAGCGTACCGCAACTTCCCGAACAAACTCTGCGGACTTTTGTCGTCAACCTCTGCCTCTTTACGAGAGCCAAGCAATGCATAGTACCTATCCTTTGTGAGCCACCGCCACAAGATATACCAAATCAATGTCCAAGTAATACCCATATCTCTCGTCTTCTCAATCAGTAGGTCGTGTCCACGAACCTCTGCGTCAAGTATCTTTCTCACCACATCTTGCTGATAGGGGAAAAGAAACATCGGGACATCGGGGGACTCTGGCAAGCGTGGCTCATAGACCACGCCAAATAAGTTCATAAAAAGAATGGGGTCGTCTTGTATGTCAATCAAAATAGAAGCCCTCTCAACAGGGTTTAGTTCCGCCTTCTGTAATCTTTCAATGCGAGCATTGAGCTTGCGCTCAAACTCCTGCGATGAAAGATGTCGTCTGAATAGTTCAATGTTCATTAATTTCCCCTCTCGTTACCTTAACAAAAGAACCGCAATCTGGACACTTGTAATAAAATACCGCATTGTCGTCGTGCATATGTTCGTGTTTACAATGTACCGTGTCTTTATCTTTCGCCTCAACATCCAAATCGTGTAGAGAAAGGTGCTGTACCTTGTCAATCCACTCATCAACATTGTCTGCGTCAACAAGATTTTTTATGCGATACAACTTTCTTGGAGAAACATCGAGAAGTTTCGTGTCTGGCAATCCGAGTTCAACGACATATTTCTTATAGACCAACACTAATTGAGTAGCCCACTCCCGACTAACCGATAGACCACCGCTATCAACTGGTGCTTCACAGTAATCCTGCCACCGCTCAAAGCCAAGCAACGCCCAATCCCCATTGCTATACATATCATACAGCAACTTCAACTCTATCAGCGAGGACTTTTGGTGTATATCTATGAACGCTTGCCGTCTTTGGTGAGCGACATCAACTCTTTTTGCGATGGTGGTCATATTTCTTTTTGATTTCAAATCCGTGTGAGCCATCGGACTCGTCGAAATGTTCGGCAAGCCACGTCGGGTCTATCGTGACATCGATGGCGTCTTGCTTCTTTTCAATCCGCAGTGCCTCTGCAACGCTATGAGCCTTGACATACTTCCGAACAATAAACAATTTCATTTTGTCTTTTGTCATAACGCCTTATGTTCAAATGGTATGGTCTTTTTCTTATAGTACTCCTCAATCTGCTTTAACTCCTCAATAGAATAGGTCTTCGGTATCTTGTCGAGACGGAGTAAGTCCTCAACAACTTTCTTCCCACGCTTCTTTATGACGAACATAATGAACTTTGAATACTCTCCGCCCATAAAATAATTACAATGCATACACTGACCATACACTCCACGCTCGTCATACAGTATTGAATTGTGCCTGCCCTGTATACAGTGCCCAGCCTGCATACCATCGTTCCATTTCTTTCTCACACCGCAAGTGGGGCAGGTGATAAACCCATTTTCATCGGCATCTCTTAACCGAATGTATCTGCTGAATACCTTCCACGTCTTTTCTTTTTGCTTTGCCTTCGGTGTCTTTGCCATATTGAAGAGACCAGGGGGTGGTCTCGTGGCTACCTGTGGGTTCACTCCCCAACATTTTTTACCACACTTGTATTCGCCATCCCCCCAGCCAGCGGTTTACTATTCAAGCGGTTCAAGTGTTGGGTCTAACCTGTTCTCGATAGCCTTCAAGCTTCTTAATATGGCTTGCTGATTATCAAGTATCTTGTTTATTCCCGACACGATAACATCGCCTGCGTTCTGATAATTCTTCGGCTGTGATTCCGAAATAGTCCTTGAAGAAGAGAACGGCTTGAGAAGTGTATAGGTCTCAATGATTGCGCCGTTAACATTCTTCTCATCTCTGTGGTATGCGAACCTACCCCTCTGACCTACCTTACCCAGCCATTCTTCATCCCACGCCGTGAACTCTTGTCCGTCAATAAATACCTTGTATCGCTTCCACGGTCTGCCATTTGTCTCCCCCGACTTTACCAACTTAACTTCATCAACTACTCCCGAAATATATTCTAATGGTCTCAGTGGTCTATTCGGCATCTTTGTTTTGCCTCTCGGCTATTTGTTTTTTAATAAACTCGTAGTGCATCTCTTGATACGCTTCGAGCCTCGACCAATAATCTTTATCATCTGGCGTCAAACCCATGGCGACCACATCTGCGTGAGCCGCGTTGTATGCCTGACCCCAATGGATTGAGTCTTCTCGTTCCATTGTCGTCACCGCCGATACGGCGTCCTTCGATTTCTTCCAGCACTTATAGCAAGTGTAATCCTTATACCAGTCCGCCTTCTTGCGCACCTTCTCTGCCCTGTCCGCTGGTATTATCTCGGACTCTCCGCACTTTGTACACACCGCCTTGAGAGAGTAGTCATCGTACATCTCCCAATCATACGGAGAAACGCCTCGTGCTATTACTTGTTTGCTCATAGTTTGTTCAATGTTTCTTCCGCCCTCTTTAATTCTAACTTCCAATCGACACACTCACACCCACTATCTTGCGAGAGATGGCAGTCGTGGTTGGCAACTCTCTCTCTCAATTCGTTCACCTTATCTTGTACCGTCTCAATCATCGCCGTCTTCACATCTGACAATGCGTCTACGACATCCTTCTGTTGCTCAGCAATGTTATACAAATGAGAATTGATTTGCTCGTGCCACGAGTTCATTGCGTCTATGAAGTTGTATAATTCTTGGTTGTTCATAGTTGTATGTTATGTTCTAATTATTGTTCGACCTTTTTCTTTCCTGTCCCACCGCAGGTTTTACACACCTGTGTTTCTGCGTCTATTATTTTCCCACCATACTGATATGCCTCAAAGAAAATCTCACCAGTCCCACCACATTCGGGGCATATATCTGAACCCTCGTAAATATCGCTGACCAACTGCTCTATGTCTTCCTGAAAAATGCCCAGCTCAACAGCCAACTGAACATAGTTCTTTATTAAATCGAATATCTCTTGTTGTTTCTTGTCCATAATTTGCTTGAGCAACATTATACTCCTCTAATTTCATTTGTCAAGTACTCAAAACACAAGGAAAATATAGTCGTTTCCGCTTATGTTCCATACCAATTCGCCGATAAAGGTTTGTGTCATATTTTTACTGGTGGGGGATTTTAACGCCCCGTACAGTTGCTTTCCAATAAGAGATTGGGGGAGTTTTTTGGGCTCCCCCAAGGGATTATTTGTCTTCCTCTAGCAATTTGTCTACTACTTCCGCTTTGAATGCGTCTGCGTTTTTGGAGAGAAGCCACGAGAGAAAAACCCTTTCTCCCTCATCGGTGAGCAGACCATCTCCATTTGTTATGCCCGCCTTCCGAAAACTTTTCTGCGGTTCACTTGTAATTGCTAATACAAACTTTTCTTTTAATGTCATATTTTTGTGCCCGTCTATGGCTTCGGGCGAGCCGTTAATTGTAATGCACGGGTAATATTGTGCTGATAAAAAGTCAATCACTGGGTCTCCCGTCCAACCCGTCGGCGATGTCCCATTATAGCAGGACAGATTATCCCCCGTCTGCGCCGAAAGTCCCTTGTTTGTCATAGTTGATAATTATTTAATTGGGGGGTTTTAACGTTGTCCCCCCAGCAACGTTTTATTCCAAAGCGATTGTGTGACTGGCGGTCTTGCCGTACTTCTCGTGGACAAGGAAGAATCCCTGCCTCGGTGGCTCGTATGCCGCCTTGATGCTCAATGCGTAGGTGTTGTAGCCGATGAGCGAGCCGTTGGTGATGATGTTGCCAGCGTCAAGCATCTGCTGGTGAAAGTGTCCGAACACATCGTAGTCAACGGGGCGAGCGATGTTCCAGTTGAGCACGGCTTTCTTCGCAGGTATCATCAGTCCACCGATGCCACCGTGGTAGTTGATAGCGTGTCCGTGATGGAAGCGGAACTTCCAGCGATACACATCAAGGTAGGAGTGGTAGCCCTCGGCGATGAGAAACTTGACTCTCGGCTCGTCGGCGAACAAATCCTGAAGCGTCCGATACATCAAGTATTCCAGCGAGTTGCCGTTCTCGGTGGCGAAGTGTACCCTTTCCGTAATGCGTCCGTGGTTGCCCATGTGGCAGAGAATGAGCAGGTCGGGAGAGGTTTCCTTGAGAAGCGAGCGGATGCCAGAGATGATACGGCTTTGTACTGCACTGAGTGCGTGAGTGCTTTCAAGCAGGGTCACTTCCTTGACTTGCTCATTGATGTTATTGGTGATGAAGTCCCCCAGCAGAGCCAGCACGTGTGTCTTGATGACGTTCTCTCGTTGCGCGCCCAGTATCAGCTTGATGTCGTTATTGAAAAAGTTGTTGATACGCTGGTCGGCGATTTCCAGATTGAACTTGTTGAGCCCGTTGACGGTGCCCGACCTGACTTCTTCCTCGTAGTGCCAGTCGGATGCCAGAGTGAATGCCGTTGCCTCGTGCTTGCCATCCTTTCCCGATGGCGTGATGGTGAAGTGTTGCGGCGTTTCCTTGAGTTTGAGCAGGGCTTCCAGTTGGGCGTCCTTTGCTCGGAGCTCCTTGAGTGCCTCCTTGTAGAGCGTGGTGTTCTCCTTGAGTTTGCTGGCGGCGTCCATTTGCTTCCTGTCTGCCTCTACCCGTTTTGCTGGAGTAATCAGTTTCTTGGTCATCTTAACCTCCTTTGCCCGAAGTTGGGCGGTTTCGTATCGCTTCCATCTTCGTAATTGGGAGCGTGTATAGCCAGGATACTGTATCGTTAGGTCGTCATCTCGGACTTCCGATATACCCTTTAATCGCTTTGGGAAGGTGCTGTCCATAGTATATATTATTTATTTTTATTTTTCAACAACTCAAATAGATATCCTTGGGCATTGAAGATAATGGCGCACAATGCCTCTTCTATGTCAACCGTCTCGTTCTTATCGTCTCGTACTTTATTACCCCGATGAATGCCCCAGAGTTGAAAGGTGTGGCGTAGGAGCGATTTCATATACGCTTCTTTGGGTATGCCTGCCTGCCAGTTGTCCGAGCCCCTCATCTTGCCGTCGGATTGACGCTGGTGTTTGAGCATATACTTACCGAACCTTTCTAATACGAGCGGAGACAAGTATCCCTCGTAATCTATTTTGTTTTCGTCTCCGTCCCGATATGCGCCTGTATGAAAGTATTTCATTTCATTAACATTACTGATAATGTAATCATAGCCCCGCAGAAAAAGTACACGACCTTTAATATATCTCCGTCTATCGCATAGATAATGGACGCGAGGAATGAGAGGGCAACCATAGCAAGGGGGAATATATCAGTCATATCTCTTCTGGTCTTATTGCTTTGTCGTCTATGTACATATCTGCCGCCATTTTTTCCATAGCAATCGCGTGGTATTTAACTTGGTGCATTGCCAGCCAGTCCTTTGTTGCTTGGTACATATCATCTCGTCGGGCGGTATGGATGACGATGAAGTTACTCTTGTAGAGTTTGTTTACTTTTTCAATCATCTCCCATCTCGGCTCGGCGTTGATAGCATCTTCCGCGTTCCACGCCGTTCCTTTTGTGAGCGTACCGTCCACATCAACGGCGATTACTTTTCCTTGAATGGTCATATTACCAGTAGAATGTATCTTCTAAATTATCTGCATCTTTTCCTGCGAATATATATGCTACCCCAGCCCAGTTGCGGAGTGCCTGCCAAAATCTTTGTTCGGGGTGGGCTTTACAGTAGGCGATGAACGAGTCAAGTTCGTTGTTCATAGTTTTAATCTTTATCGGTTTCTAACGACCTTTTTATTTGCATATTTCAATATAACTCCCAACCACAGGAACACCACCCCAATAATTCACACTTCTAATCACCCCGTCATTATTTATTTTATATGCCACCTTGAAATATGGAGAACCGCCATTTGAAACTAAATAAGCCGCGAGAACCCTAATCGTTTCACAATCAGGTTTCCTTGCTTTTATGTGCGATGCAACATACAACAAAGAGAATGTTAAACATATAATAATTGTAATAATTATTGTTATTTCTCTTTTCATAGGTTTAATCGTCTCTTTTAATAAATGTCTTCCAAAACAAATGCCTAAAATCCTTCCCACTCTTCGTGAGATATTCCCTGTCATCAAGCCACTCCATTATTTCATCAAGGTCAGAGGGAGTTATGTGCGAGAAATAACTTTGGAATGCCACGGCGGTGATATTCTCTTTTTCCTTTGTGTTGTTCATAGTTTTGATTTAATCTTTTAATTTTGATTTGAGATACGAAATAACATTATCCAAAGCAAGGTTATATGCGAAACTCATATCGTCTCCCCACAGTTGGTCTGGTTCCACCAGTTTCATTTCTTCTGTCTCAGGGTCTTCCCCGACCCATAGAGAGTCTTTCTTTTCTTTTTCCGCCCACTCAATCAAGCTCTTAATATCATCTTGGCGGAGTTGGCGGATAAAGGATTTAATGTCTTTCAGTTTCACTGTCGGCGGAATAAATAAGTTATCTTGCACAATACCGTTCTCGAAAATTCCAAACCTCTCATCAAACTTCTGTTCTATTTCTTGTTGTGTTTTCATAATTGTTGGTGGGTTAGTTGGCGATTACTTTTCATTTTTTATGGCTTCTATCGCCTTCTCTTTTGCAAATTCTTTTCCATCTATAAAACCTCGCTTATAAGCGGCTTCTAATATGAGAGCCTTGTTTACATTTGGTTGGCTCATCATTTCCAGTAAATCTTTTATTATTTCTTTTTTCATAATTGTTGGGGGGTTTTATCGTCGCCCCCCACGACGGTTACTGCTTGGTGGTGCCGACTGGCGGAATGATGTAGTCATCTCGCTGATATCCCTGCTCCTCACCGAGGTTGAGCATCTTTCTCATAGCATCTTCGATGCTCTTGCCAGTGGAGAATGAAAGCGCGTTCGCCTCTCCACACTTGCATCGAGCGAAGAAAACGATGCTGACGTCCACGGGGTAGAGTTTGTCGGAGATGAGGTAGTAGTCGCACTGTACGAAGTACTGGTCGAGCGACACCATCTCTCCGCAGTTGGTACACTTCTTGGCTACGTTGAGTGTCTTGCGTATAACGTATCTATCTGGTTTCATCGTTCACCTCCTTGTTTGCCTCCTTTTTGACACACGCTTCACACACCGAGGTGATGGTGACGATTTCCGTGCGGTTCGCCGCGTACCTTTCTTTGAGCATTTGCTTGCCGCACTTTTCGCACACAATGATGAGAGTAACCGTTTGCGTTTTTTCAAACAGCTTGCACATATTTGTTCCTCCCATAGTTCGGTGTCCATTTGTACTTCCGCGATTATGTTGCCGCACAGGTGGCAGATGAGCCAGAGGGTCATCGCGCCACCGGATCCTTGACGGCGACAAGGAATGCGAGCGTCGCCTTGTTTTTGATTGACGACGCGTAGTAGGAGAGTTCGGGCGTCCACTGATTTGCGATAATCAGCAGAGCGTCTTCGGGCGTGGCGTTGCTTCCAAAAAGAATGTTAAACGCCTCGTGCTTGATACTGGTCGTCTCCTTGATGTTTCTCTTGTCGTGGACATACACGGACAGTTCGTGTGCCCTCGATTTGGGCACCATGTGGTGGATGCTTGTGCGGCTCTTCTCCGCAAACATCCGACGCAACCGCGTGTACTCTCGGTACTGCTCTTGTGTGATTTTTCTCATCTCACACCTCCCTTGTTCTTGCTTCCAGTCACACTCCTCGCAAACACACACGACGGGAACGATGGTCGTCTCCTTGCTTCCATCATCGTTGTTGCCTTGATACATCAACCTTCCACACACACCACAAAACACCAACGTCTTTCTCATTCGGCACCTCCTTTTTGGTTCGTAGAATAGAGGGGGCGAGGATTTGTTTGGTTATGGTCACCTCGCAGGACTTTTATGGGGCTTGCCATTTAAGGCACCAGCTTGGCACTGGGACTCCAATGGGCTATCAACCGATGGATTAGTCAGTGTGTCTACCAAGATTTTTGCACCCTGTGCGTGGACACACTCAAAGCGTCTCCCTTTTGCGCCACCCCTCAACTCTACGAACCAATATCAATGTGCTACTTACACATCACCCTTTTTATTATATACAATGCGGTGACGGCGAAAATAAAAAGGACTGAGATTAGAATCCCTAACAGCATTACCTCATACAGTTTTATTAAAATATTCATCTTGGTGTTGCTCGGCAACTCCGACAACTTGGTTTATTGCCGACACTATACTCCTCAATTTACATTTGTCAAGTGGATAACTCAATTACATTATTCATACGAATTTTGTTATTCCAATATCATTTTTACAAAGTCCGCGTATTTACTTATTTTAAAACCCAAACTTCCCATTCAAGGAAAGTTCAGGCTACCTACCGATGAGTAGGCAAAGACAATCCATATGTGTCAAGAATGATTTATGAAACGGCGACTTAATAATTTTGTTCAAGCGGTTCTCCTACTTTATGGCATCAGAAGACCAATATGCCATTATCAGGTGTCTTGACCACCTTGTTTCGGAGGGCTACCTAGCCATTGCTGGCGTCTTCGTCGCACACCAGAAACCGCTCACTGATGTGTTTGTCGGGTTGTCGAGCCGTGCAGACATTGCCCGTGCATCACGCTTCGTCGCCGTTTCAGCCTCTTATACCTGTTCCCTCGCAATTTTTCGGGTGCTCCCCACATAGAGGGCTTGGGTGGGACTTCACCTTATAGCA
>Ga0078972_1006845_pt1 | contig 26342 bp, 20 predicted proteins | sample YelNatPaOPGAMG01_FD_67568 | JGI IMG/M metagenome (GOLD analysis project Ga0078972, IMG submission 67568) | Hot spring thermophilic microbial communities from Obsidian Pool, Yellowstone National Park, USA - OP-RAMG-01 (SPADES assembly) (version 2) | ecosystem: Environmental > Aquatic > Thermal...
GATCCCCCCCAGGTGCGGCCAGTGCCCCCCCTTGGTCGCCGAGATCCCCGCTGCCGTCGGCCCCAGCCGCTCGCGCCCCTGTGCCGGGCCCGAACCGTCGCCCAGCGGGAACCCGGCCCGCCGGCCGTCGGGCGAGGCGCAGGTGGCCCGGCCCAGCTCAGTGTGCATGATCCAGCAGAAAAAGCCGGAGATGAACGGCCCCCCCAGGTAGGTGCTGTATCGCCGCACCTCCTCGCGGATCCAATCCGTCACCTGCACGGCCAGGGCGTCTACGGCATCGTCGTCGTTGCCGTACTTGGGCGCCCGGTTGAGCAGCCGCAGGCGCAGGTCCTCGCGCCCCGCAAAATCAGTCGCCAGGGCCTGCAGCAGATCCTCCGCCGACACACTGCCCTCATCATAGACAAAGCGGCGGATGGCGGCGAGCGAATCCACCAGATTTGAGAGGCCCACGAAAGAGGGCTCGATCCAGTTGTGGCGGGCGCCGCCGTGGTCGATATCCCGTCCGCGCAGGAGGCAGTCGTTGACAAAGCACGAGAGCAACGGCCAGCCGCCGTTGTAGCGCCGGGTGGCCATCGCCTCGTTCTGCTCGATCACCGCCTGCCGCACCGCGCCGGCCAGCCGCTCCCGGTAGCGCCTCAGCAGATCTGCAAAAGTGGCCGGTAGCTTCACATGCAGCGGCGCCCCGGCAGGTTGCCCCTCCTGGTAGGGCGGCACCCCCAGCTCATCGTGCAGCAGCTGTACCAGATTGATATAGGGGCTTGCGACATAGACGTTGGACGAGGCAATGGGCGTGATCTCCACACAGGTCGAATTCTGGTACAGGCAGGCCTCAGCCGGCGGCAGCCCGGCGGCAAGCATACCCGCAGTGATGACGTCATCATTGAAGAACGGCGGATGGGAAAGCCCCTGCGCCAGAAGGTTGCCAGCCAGCTCCAGCAGGGCCCGCGGCGTCTCGGGCGTCCAGCACAGGCCGATACCCGGGTATGCCATGCGCACATGCTCGAGGGTGTGCAGGCACATCTCCGTCAGTTCGTTGCACACATCGTTGCCGGCGGCGTCGCGCCCACCCACCAGCCAGCCTACGGCCAGCCCGCGCGGCGTGTATTCGGAGAGCATGATTGCCAGGCAGTCGAGCAGCTCCTGTGCCCGCTCAGGCGAAATGCGCCCCGCTGCCAGGTCGCGCCGGTAGTAGGGCAGGAGGTACCGGTCGGGGCGGCCTAACTGGAAGAGTAGCATCTGCTGGCCCGCGCACAGGCTAAAGGTCACGAAATGGACGCACTGCACGGCCTCGTAAAAGGTCTGCGCCGGCAGCTCGGGCACCCGCCGGCAGAGGCGCGCGATCTCTGCCAGCTCGGCCCGGCGCACGGGGTCCTCGGTAGCAGTCGCCTGCTCCTGCGCCAGGTCAGCATAGCGGTGTGCATAATCCACCAGTGCATCGAGGGCAATCAGGCAGGCGCGGTAAAAGGCATCCTTCTCCTGCTCCTCGGGCCGCACCAGGTCGAGCCGCGCGCGGTAGCCCTCGATCTGACGGCGCAGACCGGATACTCCCAGCCTGAGCAGCTTGTCGAAATCGATGGCCATGTGCGCCCGCTGGCCCAAAACGGGCGGCTCGGCCGGCGCCGACCAGCGGCGATAGCTCGCCAGTTCCTCTGCCTCGGGCCCAGTCAGCGCACGAAAGCAGAACTTGCCCACGAGCAACTCGCCCGGGTCGATCACCGGCGTCAGCCCGCGCAGGATGGTCGCCGTCTTGAGCGCGCGGCGCACCACCGTCCACGGCTCGCCCGCCGCCTGCAGCCACCCTCGCGCCGCCCACAGCTCCTGCTCCTGAGGCGTCTGCCAGTGCTGCGTCTGCTGCAGCGCATGCTCCCGCAGTTGCCTCACCCGCGGCGTCGGCTCAGTCATCGCGCCCTCCTGCCAGGAGTCAGACAGCCCCATATTCCTGGCCATTTTCTCATCCGGCATCCCGCTCTTGGGGGGTTGGGGGTGGTTGTTGGCAGCCCGCTATGCCCAATCCTCGCTCAACACCGTTGGGCACCAGAACTTTTCGATGTACTCGATCACCAGCCGCGTGCCCTCGGCGTGGCTCACATAAGGGCGCATGGCCGGATTGTACATGGCATCGGTCAGGTCGCGCACCAGGGCCACCTCGACACCCCACTTGACCATCTGGCGGATGGCAAAGGACCGGGCCAGGATGCACATGTTCGTGTGCACGCCCATGAGCAACACCTGCCGGATGCCGCGCTGCTGCAGCAGGCTGTACACCTCTCGCCCGTCTTCGGTGATATAGTCCTGCTCCTGGTCGATCTCGATGGCCGGATGCTCGCGCGTCCAGGCCTTCCACCAGGGCTTTTCGCCGGTATCCGGACCATTGTCAGAGTCGTCGATGGGCAGCGGTGGGTTATCATGCTCCAGCGGCGCCGGAGGCTCGACGGGGGGCACGGCCTGCATGCGCAGGCGCGCGGGGGTGCCCTCGTAAAAGCTCATCGTATCCGAAGGCGCGTGGACAATCGTCACGCCCATCGCCCGCGCCGCCTTGATCACGTCGTTCATGCGCGGCGCCATGGCGTTCACACGCTCGGCGGCGCCACGGCACCAGTGGTTATCCCACATGTCGCAGATGACGATCGCTATCTCGGCGGCGGGGATATTCTTCTCGGTTTCGATAACCTGCCAATAGTTGTGGCCGCCACTATCCTGCTGCAATGCCTGGCGGCGGAAATGTAGCTGCAGGACCTCGCACATTAAACTGAACCTCCCCTGGCGCGTATGGGCCCCCCTGCTCCTGTTCTGCTGCAACCGGGACCCGGCATACTATCGGTGCGCGTACGGCGCCCCTTTCATGGCCAGGCGCCGTGCCCGGCTTGCTGCCGGGTCGCGGCGCCTGGCCCCCGTCGGCTTACGTCAGGCGTCTAGCAGTGTTTTCTTGCTGCGGGTGTACTGCAGCGGATTATCCGGCAGGCGCCGACTCAGGAAATCCAGCGATAGATCGATCACCTCCTGAGCTTCCTCCGGTGTGGTGGTGCCCACCGTGACCATATCCTGGTCGCGAATGGCATTCCACGAGAAAAGCAGGCCCACCGGCGGCAGCAGGCGCCCGGCCGCCATAGGTTTGATAGTCATCACCGGCTTCTTGGCCCGGTGAATGACGCGCATGACCCAGTCGACCTCGACATGCATAAGAAAACCGATCGCATTGAAAATCTGGATGTACGATTCCACATCATAGCCGCGCTCATCGCTAAAGACGATGGACTCGGGCTCGTGGGTCGAGAGGCCGGGGATCATCCCCCGCTCGCGAATCAACTGCGTCAGGCGGGGCAGGTCGCGGATCTCTCGTGCGCGCTTGTCGATAAGAATATCGGTGACCGAAGTGTGCGGGAAACAGAAAGTGGCGCCCAGCTCTCGGCAGCGGTCGAAAACCACTTCGGGTTCGTTCTCGGGCGGGCCGCCAGGCAACGTGTTGAAACCGGGCGTCAGGATCAGGATCATCTTGCGCCCCACCCGCTGCTCGGCGTCGCGCATCGCTTCCGAAAGCCAGGGCACAGGCATGCCCATCATCGTATCGATCCCATGCCGCAGAAAGACGGTCAGGATCTCGGCCACCCGCTCCCGGCTCTGATAGCTATTGATGAACTTGTCTTTGGCCGCGCTGGTGTGGGAATAGCCCAGGAACCAGTTGGTGCCGATGATCATGCGGCTCACTGAAACCCCGCCGACCACAGTGCGCGGAAACTCTACCATGAGGCCTCCTTGGGAACCTGCGACTCCGCAAACCGTGCCATAACTACAATATGAATATACGAGGGGGAGCAGGCGATGTCAATTTTGCATGCAGGATGCAATTCGCGATAGACCATTCCAGGTACGCGGGCCAATGCGCATAGAGGGTAACCTTAAAATCCAACGACTTATATCATCAGACCATACTGGATGGATTGCCATGCAGATCAACGCTTATGTCGCATCACTCATCGCTGCCGCCTTAGTTTCTGGCTTGCTCGCAGTGAACATCCTCCGTCAGCGACCCGCTCGGGGCAGCACGGAGTTGGCCTGCCTGATGCTCGCCGCAGCCGAATGGTCGCTGGCCATTGGGCTGGAGGCTTCAGTGCTGTCACTCCCGAGCAAGCTATTCTGGTCGGCAGTCGCCTATGTAGGGACAACTACGGCGCCCGTCTTTTATTTCCTGTTCGCCCTGCGCCGCACGCAGCACGACCAGTGGGTTTCACCCGCGACGGTGTCCTGTCTCTTCGCCATTCCCCTCATCTCAACCGCGATGGCGGCCACCAACCAATGGCACGGGCTGCTCTGGTCACAGGTCACGCTCATCCACAGTTGGGGGGGCGTGACGGCGGTGTATGCGCGAGGCCCCTGGTTCTGGGTCAACGTGTCGTATGCCTACCTGATGCTCGCCCTGGGCCTATCCGTATTGCTCTGGAGGATCGTCACGTTACCGCACCTCTACTCACGCCAGACACGGATGTTCTTCATCGCTTCGCTGGCGCCTCTGGTAGGCAACATGGTTTATCTCCTTTCCCCCCGTGCTGTCTCAGGGATAGACCCAACCCCGATCGCCTTTGTGCTGACGGGGCTGCTCCTGGCCCTGGCCATTCATCGCTATCGACTCTTGGACCTGGTCCCCCTGGGGCGCGAGATGTTATTCGAGAACCTGCAGGATGCCGTGCTGTTTTTGGACGCCCAGCAGCAGATTGTGGACCTGAACCCGGCCGCCCAGCGCGTGTTTGGGCTCTCTGCCGAAGCGATTGGCGGGTCGGCGCTGTCGTTGGCCTCGGCCTGGCCGGATATCGCCGACCTGCTGCAGGCCCAGAAGGAGATGCAACGGGAGGTAGTGCTTGGCATCTCGGAACAACGCCATTTTGAGGTCCGCCTCTCCTTCCTGCGCGATGGACAAGGGAATTTGGCTGGCCGACTCATTGTCCTGCACGACATCACCGAACGCAAGGAGGCCGAGCAAAAACTGCTGGCCATGGAGAGGCATGTGTGGCAGGCGCAGAAACTGGAGAGTCTCGGCATTCTGGCCGGCGGCATGGCTCACGACTTTAACAACCTGCTGACAGCCATTCTGGGCAATATCGAGTTCGCTGCCCTGGAGCTTCCCCCCCACTCAACTGTGCGGGTCTACCTCGACGACGCATCGCGGGCAGCCCAGCGGGTGGCGGACCTCACCCGCCAGATGCTGGCCTATGCGGGCAGAGGGCAGTTCATGATCAAGCCAGTAGACCTGAATGAGCTCATCAAGAGAATGACGCTCCTGCTTCGCGCAGCGGTAGCCGAAAACGTTGCCCTGGACCTGAGCCTGGCGCCCGGCCTGCCGATGATCATGGGTGACCCCACCTACCTGGGGCAGATCATCATGAGCCTGGTCGACAACGCCGCCGAAGCCATGGGCGACGCTGGTGGCCAGATATCGATCGCTACGGGCGTGCAGGCATGCAGCGACGCGGACTTGCAAAAGAGCCGCCTTGAGGACAGGCCTGCAGCAGGGTCCTTTGCATATCTCGAGGTCGCCGATACAGGTTGCGGCATGGATGAGCAGGTGCAGCAACACCTTTTCGAGCCTTTCTACACCACCAAGCTCATGGGGCGCGGGCTGGGGATGGCGGTCGTCCTGGGCGTTGTGCAGGCGCACCAGGGGGCCATCTTCCTCCAGAGCGAGATTGGAAAAGGCACAACCATCCGCGTGCTTTTCCCTATTGCGCATCAAGTTGATGGCTAGAGGGAGCGAGGTGGCCCGCGTCCTGCGCCGCCCGGACCCGGCTACAGGAGAACCGGGCGGGCGCCTGATCATCGCTGGGCTCTACGTGGAGGCACAGCGTACGCCCCTGCACGCCGTGGCGCGAGTCTTGCATGCCGGCACAGCACAGGGGATCATCGCTCACTGCGAGCGCCTGGCCGCCGATGCCGGGCTTGCGGTTACCGTCAGCCGCGAGCCGGGACCGGCCCTACAGGCGCTGGTGCTTGTTGTGGAGCACAAAACTGGTTTGTAGTGGGCACTTGAGTGCTCCGGACCCGCCCGGTTGGCCTGGCGGAAAGCGCACTCAAACGCCCGTTGCAAGCGAGATGTCCCCGTCAGGAGAGGGTCCGTGCTCGAGCTCAACCTGCAACCGCGTATTGCTTCCGGCGGGCTCGTAGAAATGGTGGAAAGCGATGTCTGGCGCCTCAACATTCCGGCGGGGCCGTCCCGATGCTATCGGCTGGCGCAGCTGGATGATTACGCGCGCCAACATCGCGCCAGGTTCAACTGGCTGCCGCCAGTTCATCTGACCCTGCGCGCCCGTGTCTCGCACGCCGACTTGCCAGGCACATGGGGATTCGGCTTTTGGAACGATCCCTTTAACGCCCGCATGGGCCTTGGCGGCACGCGCCACCGGTTCCCCACGCTCCCCAACGCAGCCTGGTTCTTCTGGGCCTCACCGCCCAACTACCTGGCCGTGCACGACAGCCACCCGACCCAAGGCTTTCTGGCCGCCACCTTTGCCTCCCACCCCCCGCCAGCGCCCGTGCTGGCGCTTTCGGCGCCGCTGCTGCCATTTGTGGCCTGGCCCCCGACGGCGCGCTGGCTTCGGCGCATGGCGCAGGGCCTTGTACACGAGTTTGCCGCGCAGTTGGCCTTTGACGCCACCGCCTGGCACACCTATGAGATCGACTGGCGGCCGGCTGCAGTGCGCTTTGTTGTCGATGGCGCCCCGGTCCACGAGACCTCCGTTTCGCCCAAAGGTCGCATGGGGCTGGTGCTCTGGATCGACAACCAGTTTGCCGCTTTTCCGCCCCACGGCCGCCTGCGCTTTGGCCGGTTGCCCAACCCCGAGCCCGCATGGCTGGAGCTGGCGGCAGTGAGCATCACGCGCCCTCGTTAGCCGATGACCCGTTTCCTGTCTTTTAAGGAAAGAAGGCATCTCGGGCGCTGCCAGCGGCAGGAAATGTGCTATAATAGAAGCTGGCCATAGCGAGGTGATGCGCTGGGTCCAACTTGATCATTCACCCCTGGGTGGCTTCTCGTTTCCCGGCTGCCGCGCGGAGTTTCCCACAGCGGGCAGCGCCCCTGGATGGGCTGTCGTCGATTTCTCAAATCTGCAGGAGCAGACCATGTCCTCCTTCGTTCACCTTCATGTTCACAGCGAATACTCGCTGCTCGATGGCCTCGCCCGCCTCGACACACTGGTTGCGCGCACCAAAGAGCTGGGCATGGAAGCCATCGCCCTGACAGATCATGGGGTGATGTATGGCTGCGCCGAGTTCTGCTATGCCGCGGCGAGCGCCGAGGTCAAGCCGATCGTCGGCTGTGAGGTCTATGTGGCGCCGCGCAGCCGCTCGCAAAAGGACCCCAAGCTCGATACCAACCCCTATCACCTGGTGCTCCTCGCGCGCAACGAGCAGGGCTACCAGAACTTGATCCAGCTCGCCAGCAAAGCGCAGATTGAGGGCTTTTACTACCGCCCGCGCGTCGATTCAGAGCTGCTGCAGCAGTATGGCGAGGGGCTCGTGGCGCTCTCGGCCTGCCAATCGGGCGAGATACCGCGCCTGCTTTTGGCCAAAAAGGGCGCCGAGGCCGAGCGCCGTGCCCGCTGGCACCAGGAAGTCTTCGGCAAGGACCACTATTACCTGGAAATCCAACGCCACGAGGGCCTGCCCGAGCTGCGCGATCTGAACATTGCCCTGGCAGAGCTGGGGAAGAAGCTCAGCATTCCCCTGGTGGCGACGAATGATTGCCATTATGTCAATGCGGAAGACGCAGCGGCGCAGGAGCTGTTGCTCTGTATTCAGACCAATACCACCCTTGATGACCCCAAACACATGCGCCTCTCGGGCAACGACTATTATCTGCGCCCGCCGCAGGAGATGGCCGCCCTCTTCAAGGAATACCCGGAGGCCATCGAGAATACCTTACGCGTGGCCGAGCTCTGCAATTTCCGTATCGAGGGCCACGGCTATCATCTGCCCATTTTCGAAGTGCCCGAGGGCGAGACGCAAGAGACCTACCTGCGCAAGCTCTGCGAGCAGGGCCTTCGTGAGCGCTATGGCGACCGCGCCCCAGAGCTGATGGATCGCCTGAACCACGAGCTGGGCATCATTCACCAGATGGGGTTCGATGCCTACTTTCTCATCGTGTGGGACCTGGTGCATTTCGCCAAGTCGAACGGCATTCTGGTGGGGCCCGGGCGCGGCTCGGCGGCTGGCAGCCTCGTCTCGTATGTGCTGCGTATCACCGAGCTGGAGCCCCTCTCCAACGGCCTGATCTTTGAGCGCTTCCTCAACCCGGGCCGCGTGACCATGCCTGATATCGACCTCGACTTTCCCGATGATCGCCGCGAGGAACTGATCGCCTACTCCATACGCAAATATGGGCAAGACAAGGTCGCCCAGATCATCACCTTCGGCACCATGGCCGCCCGCGCCGCCATCCGCGATGCCGGCCGCGCCCTGGGTATCGAGCTGCCCGAGGTGGACCGCGTGGCCAAGCTCGTGCCGGCCGGCCCCAAAGTGACGATCGCCAGCGCCCTCGAGACGGCTCCCGAGCTCAAACAGGCCTGCGAGGAGGATGAGCGGGTCCGCAACCTGGTGGAAAAGGCGCGCGCCCTGGAGGGTGTGTCACGCCATGCCTCGACCCACGCCGCCGGCGTGCTCATTACCGACAAGCCCTTGACGACCTATGTGCCTCTGCAGATCGCGCCGCGCGGCGAGGGCCTGGTCACCCAGTACACCATGGAGATCCTGGAGAAAATCGGCCTGCTCAAGATCGATTTTCTTGGCCTCTCCACCCTCACTATCCTGGATCGCTGCTTGAAGCACATCAAGGCCACCCGCGGCATCGAGATCAAGCCGCTCGATATCCCGATAGATGATCCGTGCATCTATGAGCTCCTGAGCTCGGGCGAAGTGACCGGCGTGTTCCAGGTGGAAAGCGCGGGCATGCGCAAGACCCTGCGCGATATGCGCCCGTCCACCTTTGAGGATATCGTGGTGCTGCTCTCGCTCTACCGGCCGGGCCCCATGCAGTTTATCGAAACGTATATCGCCCGCAAAGAGGGGCGCGAGGCCGTGGAGTACCGCCACCCGGCTCTGGAACCGATCCTCAAGGACACCAACGGCATCATCGTCTACCAGGAGCAGATCATCCGTATCGCCACCGACCTGGCCGGCTATTCGAGCGCCGAGGCCGACATGATGCGCCGCGCAGTTGGCAAGAAGAAAGCCAAAGCCCTGGCCGAACAAAAGGCCAAATTCCTGGCGGGCGCACAGGCCAGGGGCATCCCCCAGGAAGCGGCGGAACAGATTTTTGCCGATATCGAGTTCTTTGCCAACTATGGCTTCAACAAGGCCCACTCGGCCGCCTATGCGGTCATCACCTGCCAGACGGCCTACCTCAAGGCCAGGTACCCTGTTGAGTATATGGCCGCCATGCTCTCCGTAGAGCGCGGCAACGCCGATAAGGTCGCCATCCTCATCTCCGAATGCCGCCGCCTGGGCATCGATGTGCTCACGCCTGACGTGAATAAGAGCGGGCTCGATTTTACCATCGAGGCGCAGCCCGATAACGCGCAGGCCCCCATGGCCATCCGCTTCGGCCTGGCAGCCATCAAGAATGTGGGCGATGGGCCCATAGACGCCATCCTCAAGGGCCGTGGCGACCGGCCGTTTGCCGACGTGGACGATTTCTGCCAGCGCGTGGACCTGCGCCAGGTGAACAAGCGGGTGCTGGAATGCCTCATCAAGGCGGGCGCTCTCGACTGCCTGGGCACCCGGGGGCAGTTGCTGGCCGCCATCGATCGTATGATGAACGTGAGCCAGGAAGCCCATGCTGCCAAGGAAGCGGGGCAGCTCAGCCTCTTCGGCGGGCTGAGCGCTGACGTCGCCCCCAGCTTCCTGACGTTACCCGAAGTGCCGCCCATCGCACGCAAAGACCAGCTCGCCTGGGAAAAGGAGCTCCTGGGGCTCTATATCTCGCAGAGCCCACTGCACCTGCTGCCACGCAACCTCGAGCACGTCACCCGCGCCGGCGAGATCGATGAAACCATGAAGGGCCGCCGTATTCAGCTCATGGGTATGGTGGCCAACGTCCACACCATCATCACCAAAAAGGGCGACCCGATGGCCTTTGTCACCATCGAGGATCTCAGCGGCTCAATCGAGGTCGTCGTCTTTCCGCGGTTGTACGAAGAGACCAAGCCCATATGGGTCGAGGACCAGCTCGTGGTGGTCAAGGGCAAAGTCGATGTGCGCGACGAGCGGCCCACCCTCGTCTGCGATGCCGCTCGCGAATATGACCCGATGATCGACGGCCTGGGCCGGCCTGAGCAGGTTGAACAGTCCGCCGCACCGGCGCGTGCCCTCCGCGCCACTGCACGCCCGATAACAGAAGAGCTGCTCGAAGACCCCCCCGAAGAGCCGCCTCTGGAACTCGATCATGTGCCGGCGGAGGACAGCTTTGAGGAGCCTCCACTGCCCCCACCCGGCGTCACCCTGCGTCCAGCGGCGCAAGGCACCACACCCGCCCCTGAGCGCCCAAAGCCAGTTGGGTTGTCGCGCCGTCTGCAGGTCACTTTCAACCGCAGCGGCGATGATGAGCGCGATGCCCACAGGCTTGGCGAGGTCTACCGCCTGCTCATCCAGCGGCCAGGCGATGCCCAGTTCTGCTTTTACCTCAACAGTGCGCAGGGTCGGGTGCAGCTTGAGTTCCCGAACGTCCAGATTTCCGCCTCGGATGGCCTGCGGGACGAACTTCTGACCCGGTTCGGGCCTGACCTGCTCTCCGTGGAGTGGGCATCGTGATTCGCTCTTGCGTTTGCCCCAGAACCTGCTAGAATCAGGGCCATTCCGGAGGTGGTCTTTCCCGAGGTGCCCATGTCTGTTGCTTATCGCCTGTCGCGCGCGCTCTTGCGCTGGTTCTTTCTCACTTTCACTCACTATCATGTGTCGGGCTTGGAAAACGTGCCCGAGCACGGGCCATTGATTGTCGTGATGAACCATATCCATATGCTGGACTCGCTGGCGGCCATGGTCACGCTGCCCTGGCAGGTAACAGTCTTTGCCGCCAACAAGTGGCGCAGAACGCCGATAGGTTTGCTCCTGGGCGCCTGGGGCGCCATCTTTATCCGGCGCGGGCAGGTGGACCGGCAGGCACTGCGCAAGGCCGTCGCTCTGCTGCAAAAGGGCGGCATCTTTGGCCTGGCGCCCGAGGGCACACGCAGCCGCACCTACCAGTTGCAGCCCGCGCGTGCGGGTGTGGCTTACCTGGCTTACCTTTCGCAAGCGCCCCTCCTGCCGATTGGCGTGAGCGGCGTCGAGCACAGCCTGCGCGCCCTGCTGCGCCTCCGGCGGGCCCACGTAACAGTGACCATCGGCAAGCCGTTTACGCTGCCGGCGAGCACGACAGGGCGCAGGCCGCGTACCGATGAGCTGGTAGCCATGGCCGATGATGTCATGCGCCACATCGCCGCGCTCCTGCCCCCCCAGTACTGGGGCGCCTATGCTCCCGGGCACGTGATCGTCGAGCGGCCGTCTCCGGAAAATTGAGTGTGCGGGCGGGGTCGGCCCAATCATGTGAGAGGTACACAAAGCTATGCCGGTACTCGTCGATATTCAAATCGCGCCCCAATATCGGCCCTTGGTGGAACAACAGGCGCTCCGGCGCGCCGTAGAGGCCACAGCGGCCCACCAGGGCTGGCAGGGCGAAGGCGAAGTCGTGATCGTCATCACCGATGATGAGGGCATCCGTGAGCTGAACCTCCAATTCCGTAACGTGGATGCGCCCACTGATGTCCTCTCCTTTCCTGGCGCCGTGGGTGAGGATTTCGTCACACCAGCTGGCTACCCCGGCTATCTGGGCGATGTGATCATCTCCTATCCGCGCGCCGAAGCGCAGGCGCAAGAGGCCGGGCAGCCGGTGCAACGAGAGATACAGATGCTCACCGTTCACGGCATGCTACACCTCTTTGGCCTCGACGATGAAGAAGAGGAAAGCTGGCGGCATATGATGGATGTGCAAAACGCCATCCTGAGCACTCTGCCCGTGCCGCCGCCCCTCAAGCCAGAGCAAACCACCGGTACCGCCATCGAATAGACGAAAAAGGGAAAGAGAGAAGCGGATTTGCCTTCCCCCTCTTTCCCTTTTCCCCTCTTTTCTCGCTCTGGCGGCGAAACTTTTGGCCTCCTGCATTGTCTCTATACACAGGTTTACAGAGTCTCCAGCCAAAGCGCTCCCACTGGTACGCTCCTTGCTGGAACCTTGCCTCATGGGCTTGACATGAGGGGGATAGCCTCTTCTGCACGCCACTACGTACTCTGATAAGGTCTCAGGAATGAAGGTGTGCAGGATGCATGCAAATCTGGTGTGGATTTTCCAGGATTTTCTAACAACTCTTGACATAGAAACATAACTGTGCTATAATAAGCAAGCTTTTTGAAAGTCGCCCACAATTGGAGTGGGTGCGGTATCCAGGGATGGGAGGCAATACCGGGAAGCCTTGTCTGAGCCAGCCGTGAGAGCTGGCGGAATAGAATAATCCCATGTTCCTTTCCCATCCCTTTGTTCCGGTCCGCCGACGGTTTCTGCACCGCGGCGGATTCTATGTGCCAGCAAATCTAGCAGGCACTGAGTATTATGACGATTATCACCCGGGTTGCGCCCGGTTATAAGGGATGGTTATTGCGGAATGGGCAAGATGGAGTTAACAGAGAAAGACAAAAAGTCCGCCAAGGAGCTCCTGCTGAGCAAAGCAGAGGAGCGCGGAAGCCTGACGCTCGACGACATGATGGAAGCGTTCCCAGAGGCAGAAGAGAACCTCGGCGAGCTCGAGGATCTGCTGATCTACCTCAACGAGGAAGGCATCCAGGTCGTTTACGACGAGGAGGCGAAGGAAGAGGTGAAGGCTGAGGCCGCCGAACAGGAAGAGGAAGAAGTGCTAGACCTGAGCGAGATCGCCAGTGATGACACGATCAGCCTGTACCTGAAAGAAATGGCCCGCGTGCCTCTACTTACCGCCGAAGAGGAAATTCGCCTGGCCAAACAGTACGAACAAGGTCGTAACGCTCGCCGGCGCCTGAACAAGGTTGAGCAGGATCCCGATGAGCGAGACAAGCTGCTGACACTAGTGGATCGTGGCGAGGCTGCACGCGCTCATCTGATCAAAGCCAATACGCGTCTGGTGGTTTCGATTGCCAAGCGTTACCTGGGCCAGGGGGTGCCATTCCTCGATCTGATTCAGGAGGGAAACCTGGGCCTGATCAAGGCCGTGGAGAAATTCGATTACCGTCGCGGTCACCGCTTCAGCACCTATGCCACATGGTGGATCCGCCAGGCCATCACCCGCGCCCTGGCCGATCAGGGCCGTGTGATCCGCCTGCCGGTGCACCTGAGCGACCGTATCCGCAAGGTCTATCAGACGTCACAGCAGTTGGAACAGGACTGGGGGCGCCAGCCGACGCCCGAAGAGATCGCCCTCGAGCTTGGCCTGCCTGCATCCAAAGTCCAGTGGATGCTCAAGGTATCTCAGCGACCGCTTTCATTGGAAAAGCCAGTCGGGGAAGAGGAAGACAGCGAGCTGGGCAGCTTTATCGAGGATTCAAACTCGCCCACACCGACCGACTCGGCCTATCATCATCTGCTGCAAGAAAAGCTGGAGGATATCCTGACCAGCCTGACCCCGCGTGAGGCGCGCATCCTGCGCCTGCGCTTTGGGCTGCAGGATGGCCGCAGCTACACCCTGGAGGAGGTCGGCCAGAAGTTCGGCCTCACCCGTGAGCGCATCCGCCAGATTGAGCACGAAGCGTTGGACCGCCTGCGCCACCCAAGCCGCAGCCGGCAACTGCGGGATTATCTCAGCTAACATCCTGTCGCCAGCACTTGTGAGGCAACAGCATGCAAGCTCCATACGGCTCTAGAGAAGGTCCGCCAGCAGTTGTTGGCGGACCTTCTGCTTTTATCCACACTGCTTTGGCAGGGAATCAATGTCGTCCGGCATCCCCTGGCGCGCCAGGGGATGCCGGACGACGCCAGGCAACATGGGTTACTCGTAGATCCACGGATCCGTATCGCGCGTCCAGGAGACCAATTCCTCCGGCTGGAAAAAGAGCGCGATCTCACAAGCTGCGGACTCGGGCGAGTCGGAGCCGTGTACCAGGTTTCGGCCTACCTCCAACGCGAAATCCGCCCGGATCGTCCCCGGTTGTGCCTCAGCGGGCTTGGTAGCCCCCATTGTGCGCCGCACCAACTCGATGGCCTTGGGCCCCTCCCACACCATCGCCAACACCGGCGCAGAAGTGATATAGTTGATCAGCCCCTCATAAAAGGGCTTTCCTCTGTGTACGGCATAGTGGCGCTCGGCCAATGGTCGGCCCATCTCAATGAACTTGCAACCCACCAGCTTGAGCCCACGGGCCTCCAGGCGGCCGATGATCACCCCCATCAGCCCGCGCTGCACCGCATCAGGCTTGGCAATGACCAGTGTTCGCTCCATCCTGTTTCCTTTCTTTCTAGCATTATGTCTATTAAGCCACCAGGAAACAGATCCAGACTGAACCAAGCCGCCAAAGCATCGGAGGTTTGCTCTACTCGTCCTCGGGATGGGTAAGGAGCCAATGATACATTTCCATCGCATCCATGAAGCGATTCGCCCGCGCATAGGCATCGCCCAGGAGCTCGCGCACAGAGCGCAGGGTCGGATGGCTTTGGGCGATGGCTTCCAGGTCAGCCAACGCCGCATCCAGGCACCCAGACTCCGGGGTCGCCAGAGCCCGGTAGTGAGGCCACGCCTCCGGCAAGCGGCCCTCCTGCGTCAGGGCACGGGCCAGCCCCAGCCGGGTTTGCCAATCATCCGGGTTCTCCGCCAACCGGCTCTGCAGCACCGCCGCCGCCGGCTCCACAGGCGCCAGTTCCGGCACAGCCACATCCTCCTGCGGGGCTGGAAGGACCGCAAGAGACACTTCCGTGGGCTCCGGCTCCGCAGAAATAGGCACTTCTTCCCCGGCAGCGCTGGGGGCGGGCGGAGGCGAAGCCTCAGGCGGCAACGGCGGCTGGGGCGCTGCGTTCGGCGGCGCCGCTTCAACCGATGGCGCATCAGGCTCTGCGCTGGCTGCGTCCGGCGGCGCTGCTTCAACCGACGGCGCACCAGGCTCTGCGCTGGCTGCGGCCAGTGCCTCCGCCATCCCTACCGCCAAGACCGACTCGCCGGAAAGCGCAGGCTCATCAGGCGCCCGAAGGGCCGTCCGTCCCTCGTTGCCAGCAGCCCATGCAGGCCCCTCGGCCGGAGTCTCAGGCCACATCTCCAGGTCGCCCTCTTCCTCGATGGTGCCCGGCACGCTCACTTCTGGGTCCATGCGCGGCGCCCGCAGCGGCAACAGCGATTGGGCCCCCAGAAGCCGGGCTGCTTCCACATTCTCGGGATCCAGGTCCTCCGCACCCTGGAGCAACAGGCGGCCCTCATCCTCGCGCCCCTCCTGGCACCAGATCGTGCCGAGGATCAGGCGCGCCACCAGGCAATTGGGGGCCTGGTCGAGGATTGTCTGGGCTGCAACCGCCGCCTCCCCGGTGCGCCCGGCCCGCCACAGCGTGCGCGCCAGCGTCACCCACAAATCCAGTCGATAGGGCTCTCGCGCCAGGAGGTCGTTCAGCTCGGCAATCGCTTTGTTCCACAGGCCGCCCCGCGCATAAAGGCGGGCCAGCGCGGCGCGCGTCAGTTGCACTTGTGTCTTGGATCCGACCGCCGCATAGAGCCGCGCCAACTCGCGCCGCAGCTCGTCACGGCCCGAGGCCAGCTCAAACGCGCGCTCCATCTGCCAGATGGCCTCATCCAGCAGGCCGCGCTCCTCATAGATCACGCCGAGCCCGGCATAGGCCAATGGATCCTCGGCGTCGACCCCCAGCGCCCGACGGAAGAGGTTGGCGGCCTCTTCGAAATCGCCCAGGCCCAGGTGCGCCTGCCCAAGGATGCGGTAGCAGCGCGCATAGCGCGGATAGCGGCGCAGAACAGCGTGGCTGAGGGCAATGGCTTCCTGATAGGCCTCAGTCCGCACCAAGCGCTCAGCCTGATTTACCAGGGCACGCAGGGTTGTGTTCATCGATGCGCCTCTCCAGAATACCGGCTTGGTCGGTTGCCCCATTATGCGCTCATTCAGGGCCCCTGTCAACGGGCTGTTTCGCGCGGGGGTGCATCCAAGATACATCAGCGAGTTCACGGCCAACAGGCTGCCGTCAGAGGCACATGAGGAAAAGGCCTATGCCGGGAACACAGGGCCATCCTTGCACACGAGCAGCCCATCGCCTCGGTCGCACGAGCCGCAGACGCCGATGCCACAGCGCATATAGGCCTCCCAGCTCAGTTCGCCCGGCACGGCGCGCTCGCGGCAGAGCATGCTGACCCCATCGAGCATGGGCCGCGGCCCGCAGGCATAGATGCGGTCGTGCCTGCCCGTGCTCAGCAACTGCACCGCCAGGGCCGTGACCAGCCCCCGCTCGCCCGCCGAGCCATCATCGGTGCTGATGTGCACCTCGGCGCCCCAGCGTGCGAAGCGCTCCGCCAACAACAGCTCCGAGGCCGTGCGCGCACCCAGAGCCACGGTAGCGGGGCGCCGGGCCGCCGCCAGCCGTTTGGCCAGGAAAGCAAGCGGGGCCGCACCGCAGCCGCCACCCACCAAAAGCGGCCGCTCGCCGGTCAGTGAGAAGCCATGGCCCAGCGGCCCGCGCAGGTAAAACTCATCGCCCGCCCGCAGGCGTTGCACGCGCTCCGTAAAGGGCCCCACCTGCACAATAGTGAGGGTGATGGGATCATCATCCACCAGGCTGAAGGGCTTTTCGTTGACGCGCGGCAGCCAGGCCATCACGAACTGCCCGGGCTGGGCCTCCAGGCGTCCGTCCAGCTCCAGGGTAATGCCCCGTGCGCCAGCCGGGGTCGCATTATGCACGCGCAGGGCCAGGTAAGGGTCATGCGCCATGGGCCGCCCCCCGCATCGCCGCGACCGTCGCATAGCCCTGCCCGGCCATAAAAGCGCAGAGCTCGGCCGTCAGGGGCTCGCAGGCCTCCACGCCGCGATAGTAGAACACAGAGCCCACGCCCACCGCCGTTGCGCCCGCCATGATCATCTCCACTGCATCCTCACCCGTCGTCACGCCTCCCATGCCCACGATGGGCACATTCACTGCCCGACTCAGGTCATACACGCAGCGCACCGCCACCGGGCGGATCGCCGGCCCCGAAAGCCCGCCCACCCGGTTGGCCAGGATGGGCGCCCTGGCGCGAATATCGATGAGCATACCCGGCCCCAGCGTGTTGATGGCAGCGATGGCATCGGCGCCGGCCTCCACCACCGCGCGGGCCACGCCACAGATATCGTTCACATTGGCCGAAAGCTTGACCATCACCGGCCGCTTGGTCGCTGCGCGCACCGCCGCCGTCGCAGAAGCCGCCTGAGCCGGATCGGCCGCAAAGGGCCGCCCGAACTCGGCCTCCACATTGGGACAAGAGATGTTGACCTCGTACAGGTCGGGCGCCGCTGCCTCCAGGGTGCGCGTCACCTCGCCAAAAGCCGCCGCCGTATCGCCGAACACCGAGGCGATGACAGGCACCCCCAGGGGCGCGCAACGCTCGCGCGCCTCCCGCAAGATGCCCACCATCGCCTCGGCCCCCGGGTTGGCCAGGCCTACCGCATTGATCAGCCCCCCCTGCCAGGGGAGCACCGTCGGGTTGGGGTGCCCGGCGCGTGGCTCCACGCTGCACGATTTGGCTGTCACCGCCCCGGCCCCGTGCCGCGCCACCCGCTCCAGCAAGGCCGCCGTGGTGCCCAGGATGCCAGCGGCCAGGATGAACGGGTTGCGCAGGCGCAGGCCGCACAGATCAACCGTCAGATCCGGTTCTGTCACTGGCTCTGCCCCCACAGAAAGGCTTCCACCCGCCCACGCTCCTCGGCAGAGATGCGCCCCTGCTGCGCCAGGCTCGCCAGGATCTCACGCAGCGTCAGCACGGCGTGCACGCGATAGCCGGCCTCCGCCAGCGCCTCACGCCCACCCTGCTCGCGGTCGATCAGTACCACCACATCGTGCACCTGCAGGCCCGCTTCCTGCAGCGGCTGGATCGCTTCCACCTTGCTGGCGCCGGTCGTGATCAGGTCATCCAGCACCACCGCCGTTTCGCCTGGCTGCCAGGCGCCCTCGATGAGGCGCTTGGTGCCGTAGCTCTTGGCCTCGCGGCGGGGGTAGATCAACGGCCGGTCGATCAAGAGCGACACCGCCGTGCCGATGGGCAGCGCCGCATAGGGGATAGCCGCCAACCGGTCGTAGCTCAGCCCCTGCAGCAGCCCGGCATAGGCGCGCGCCGCCTGCTGGAGCACACCAGGCTGCGCCACCAGCATGCGCAGGTCCAGGTAGATGGGCGAGTGCTGCCCAGAGTGGAGCACGAAATCGCCGAAACGCACGCACCCCGCCTCGTACAGCGCCGCGACCAGTGCATCGTGTCTCCGGGCTGCCTGGAGCGCCGGCTGCCAGCCGGCCGTCCCTGCTTCACCAACCCTGGGTGCCGGATGGCGGCCGGCGCTCCAGGCAGCAACCATCGCCTCGCGCAGCGCTTGCGCAGCCGCCCGCGGGTCCGCCGCCGTGGTCACCGCCCGCGAGACGTTAATGACAAGCCCCAGGCCCTGCGCATCAAGCCCGGCCTGCACCGCCGCCACCAGGTCGCCCCCCTGCGAGCCGACCCCCGGCACCAGGAAAGGCAGGTCGGGCGTCAGCGCCCGCAGCTCGCGGATCGCCTCCGGGTAGGTCGCGCCCACCACCAGCCCTATATTGCCGTGCTCGTTCCACTGCGCCGCCCGCTCCGCCACCGCCTGGTAGAGGGGTCGGCCGGAAGCAGGCAACTCCTGCAGATCCGCCGCCCCCGGGTTGGAGGTATGGCAGAGCAGGTATACGCCGCGCTCCGCATAGCGCGTAAAGGCCTCTACCGAGTCGCGCCCCAGGTAGGGGCTCACCGTCACCGCATCGGCGCCCCACACCTCGAAAGCGGCCCGCGCATAGGCCGCCGCCGAGTGGGCAATGTCGCCCCGCTTGGCGTCGAGGATCACCGGCACCCCATGGGCATGGGCCAGGTCGATGGTGCGCCGCAGCGCATCCAACCCTGACAAGCCCTCGGCCTCATAGAAAGCGATATTGGGCTTGTAGGCGGCCACCAGATCGTGCGTCGCCTCTATCACGGCCTGATTCCACGCCCACAGGGGGTCCGCCTCCCCCACAAACGCCGGCGGCAGTTGCTTGCGGTCCGGGTCAAGCCCCACACAGAGGAGGCTCGACCGCGACCGCATACGCTCGTTCAGATCACTCAGGTAACTCATGGCACCTACGCTCTCCCCAACACGGCCGCCAGCAGGGCCATGCGGATGTACATGCCGTTCTCCATCTGCCGGAAGTAGGCCGCCCGCGGGTCAGCGTCTACCTCGCGCGTGATCTCACTCACGCGGGGCAGTGGGTGCATGACGATCATGCGCTCCTTGGCCCGCTGCAAGAGCTCCGGGTTGATCACATAGCAATCCTTGACCTGCTCATAGAGTGCGGGATCCTCAAAGCGCTCCTTCTGCACGCGCGTCACATAGAGCACATCGGCGTCGTCGATCACGTCGGCCACATTATCGTACTCGGCTGCGCGCACGCCCCTGCCCTGCGCCTCAGCCAGGATCTCGCGGGGCAGCCGCAGCACTTCTGGTGAGACAAAAGCCAGCTCTGTACCAAACAACGAGAGCAGCCGGGTCAGCGAATGCACAGTGCGGCCATATTTGAGGTCGCCCACCATAGCCACCTTGAGCCCCTCGATGCGGCCCAACTCCTCCTGAATGGTAAAGAGGTCCAGCAGGGCTTGCGTGGGGTGCTCGCCCGTGCCGTCGCCGGCATTGATGATCGGCTTGGCCGCCGCATCGGCGGCAATCTGGGCCGCGCCCGTCTCGGGGTGGCGCAGGACGATGATGTCGGCATAGCACTCCAGAGTGCGGACGGTGTCGGGCAGCGACTCGCCCTTGGTCACCGAGGAATAACGCACCTCGTTGATAGGGATCACCGCCCCACCCAGCCGCTGCATAGCGGCCATGAACGACGAGCTGGTGCGGGTGCTCGGCTCGTAGAAGAGGTTAGCCAGCACCCGGCCGCGCAGCAGGTCCGCCGAGCCGATCTGCTGCACCATATGCCGCATCTCCTCAGCCAGGCTGAAGATATAGGCCAGCTTCTCGCGGTCAAACTGGCGGACTGAGATGATATCCTGCCTGTAAAAACCGTTGTTGGTGTTCGCCACCAGTTGGGCGAACAGCGGTGCACGTACCATGGACATGTTTGAACCCTCCTGAATTACCTGCGACTCTATCTACCGACTGCCGCTTTCCCGGACTCTCTCACCGACTTGACGGCTGATCAAGAGCTGACAGCTGAAGACTGATAGCTGATAGCTCGACCGAACCCCGGCTCCGCCAGCACCTGGCCGTCGCGAAACACCGTTTGCCCGCGCAGGTCGACGCGGAGCACGCGACCCTGCACCAGGCGGCCCTCAAAGGGCGTCCAGCCGCACTTGCTGTGCAGGGCCCGGCCGCAGACGGTCCAGGGTCCGCCCAGTTCCACCTCCACCCTCGCCGCGGGCGCGCCCAGGCCATAGACCCGCAGCGGCCCCTCGTGGAGCAATTGCACCACCCGCTCCAGGCTGAGGCGCCCCGCCTGCACCGCATCGAGGAGCAGCGGCAACATCGTCTCTACCCCCGGCACCCCGGGCGGCGGGCTGGATCCATCTTTCTCCGCACATGTATGGGGAGCGTGATCCGAGGCGACCAGGTCCACCACATCGAGGTTGGCCCACAAGGCATCGACGTCCCGCTGCTCGCCCAGGGTAGGCTTCATATGGCCATAGGCGCCCAGGCGAGCCTCATCCTGACGGGTGAGGAAGAGGTGATGAGGAGTCACCTCACAGGTCACCGGCGCCCCCTGCTCCTTGGCAGCGCGCACCAGGGCGATCTCGTCGGCGCGCGCCACGTGGCACAGGTGCACACGCCTTCCGGTGAGCTGCGCCAGGCCGATGGGGATGGCCATGGCGAGCCCTTCCGCATGCACGGCGATGGGCCGCCCGGCTGGCCAGCGGCGAAAGATAGCCAGCAGCGCGCCCAGGCTCTCGATACGCAGTGGCCCAAAGGTGGGCGTCAGGTAGAGCTTGAGTCCGGCTGCCCGGCGCGCCTCCTCAGGACCAGGCTGGGCGGCGTCGCCCGCGCCGACAAAAAGTCCCCAATCGCAGCGCGCCCGTGCGCGCATCAGCGCCGCCTTGCGCTCCAGCCCCGCCCCATCGACAACCGGCGGCGTGTTGTTGGGCATATCCAGAACGGCCACGATGCCGCCCGCCAGGGCCGCCGCCGTGCCGCTGGCGATCTCTTCCTTCTGCTCACCGCCCGGCTCGCGCAGATGCACGTGCGCGTCGATCAGGCCCGGCAAGACCACACGTCCCAAACCGCCCTCCCTGCTTGCAGGCACAAAAAAAGACCCAAAGCTTAAAAGCTTTGGGCCCAATAATTCCCGCCTCGCCGGGGAAATGAAAAGCCCGCCCGGCGAGGCGCTCGCCCCGCCGCCCGTGGCACCAGCACAATTTCCCGCAGCAAGCAATTCCTGTGTTTCATCAAGACTCTATTATACCACCGCCCGCTTGGGGGCTCAAATCGAAGCGCACCTAAATCTCGCCAGCCAATCGCTCTTTGAGGGTAAAGAAAGGAGGGGCGCACCGGGTGCTCGCAGAACGCCCCGACCCGGCGCCGCTGCCCCAGGCGCAGGCCGAAGCGCGCGAGATGGAGACGCAGGTGCAGTGCGCTATCGCCGCCCTGCCCTAGACGTTGTGCCTGCCCTTTGTGCTGGCGGCGGTGGAGCACCAGCCCTATGCCGAGGTCGCCGAGGCCCTGGACCTGCATATGGAAAAGGAGCACATCCAGCGAAACTGCCCGAGGCTGAAAGCCATCGGGCTTAGAATACAAAGCCCCTCCGAGGCTCGTGCAGAGCAAAATCTCACCGTGCAAGCCCAGGTTCCCCCACACGAGCCCGAAGGGCTTTGTCCTCTAAGCCCGGCGGCTTTAGCCCCGGGCCCCCTTGCATGCTCAGAGCACGATAGGGCCGCTCAGCGCAGCCACCAGCAGCTTGACGCAGTTCTGCACATCGCCGTAATCGACCATCTCGCTCGGCGTGTGCACATAGCGGCAGGGCACTGAGATCACGCCCACCGGGATGCCGGCACGCGTGGTCTGCATGGCGCGGCCATCGGTGGTGCCGCCGGGCAACACCTCGAGCTGGTAGGGGAGGCCGGCCTGCTTGGCCGTATCCACCAGCCAGCGGCGCACGCCCTGGTGCGCGAGCATGCCAGAATCCTTCACCTTGATCGCCGGGCCGTCGCCCAGCGCCACAGCCATGGTGCGCGCCTCGGGCGTGTCGCCAGTCATGGTGACGTCAACGGCAACGCCCAGCTCGGCATCCACGCCATAGGCGGAGGTTTGGGCGCCGCGCAGGCCCACTTCTTCCTGCACGGTGAACACAAAGCTGATATCGTGCGGCGTTGGCCCCAGATCCAAGAGGGTCTGCACCAGCACCGCGCAGGCGATGCGGTCATCCATGGCCTTGGCCACCAGGCGCTCTCCCAGGTCCACGAAATCGCGGTCCATGCAGGCCATGTCGCCCACCTGCACGGGGCAGGTCGCCTTGCTGCGCGCGCCCACATCAATAAAGAGCTGCTCCATCGTCGGCATGCCATTGACGCCCTTTTGCTCGGCCCCGATCACGCCCCGCAGGCCGTTCGCAAAGCGCACTCGCCCGCCGACGAGCGTCTCCACACGCAGGCCCCCCACCGGGTTAAAGCGCACAAAGCCCTTTTCATCCACAAAGCTGGCGATGAGGCCAATTTCATCCATGTGCGCCGCCAGCATGATGCGCTTGCCCCCGCCCGTGCCGCGCACGGTCGCAATCAGGTTGCCCAGCGCATCCGTGCGCAGGTCGCTCACCCGGCCCTCGATGTGCTGGGTGACAACCGCGCGCACCTGCTCTTCACTGCCCGATGGGCCATATGCTTCTACCAAAGCCTTGATCAGTTCCTTCACGCTTCCAGGCCTCCTTGCAGACGCTGCGAGAAAACCCCCTCTGGGATTCTTGCCAACGCCCCTCGCATCAAGCGCACAGCATTGTCGAAATCATTCAGGCTGAGCACCGAAACCGGTGAGTGGATATAGCGCGACGGCACGGCCAGCACCGCCGAAGGAATACCCTCCCGCTGCACATGGATGGCGCCGGCATCGGTGCCGCCGATCCCCGGCTGTTTGAACTGGTAAGCGATGCCCTCGGCCTCCGCCGCCTCTACCAACAGGCGGACCAGGCGCCGGTCACAGATTACCGAATGGTCCATGACGGTGATGGCCGGCCCTGCGCCCAGGCGGGTCGTTGGGCTGATGTCCTTACGCTTGGGGCTGTCATCGCACACGGTGCCCTCGAGCACAAACGCCACATCGGGGTTCACGGCATAGCCGGCCACCTGCGCGCCGCGCAGGCCCACTTCCTCTTGCACGGTAAAGGCGCCATAAAGGTCAAAGGGATACTCTCCCTGCAGCAGCTCCACCAGCACGGCGCAGCCCGCCCGGTCGTCAAAGGCCTTCCCCTTGACCGTACGCAGGCCCCCCTCGTCAAGCACCTCGAAATCGGTGGCGAAAGCGGCCACCATGCCGGGCTTGACCTTGCGGCCTGCCTCATCGCCGCCTAGCCCCAGGTCGATTGTCAGCTGATCAAACTCCAACACCCGCTCCCGGTCGGCCTGCGACATCAGATGGATGGGCTTGACGGCGATCACGCCCGGGACCTTCTCATCGCCAATCCGCACCGCCTTGGCCAATATCACACGTGGATCGATGCCGCCAACCGGCCGGAAATGGCAATAACCATCCCGATCCACCCGGGTTACCATGAGGCCCACCTCGTCCATGTGGGCAGCCACCATCACCTTCTGCGGCGCCCGCCCCCGCTCACCGCGGGCATACTTGACCGCGATCAGGTTGCCCAGGGCATCGACCCGGTACTCGTCGACCCGGCCCTCGATGGCCTTGATCAACAGACCGCGCACGGCGTCCTCGTGCCCCGAGACGCCGTCAGCCTCCACGAGTTCCTTCAGCAACACCATCAGCCTCCTCGCCCGTTGAGGCGCCGGACCTGCACGGCAATCTCCTGAGCGAACGCCTCATCGAGCCCGGCGATAAACTCGGCCAGCAAGCGGCCGGTCCGCTCCACGTCGCGCACGTCGACGGTCTCAACCGTCGTATGCATCGACCGCAGGGGGATCGAAAGCAGCCCCGTCGGGATGCCCTCCTGCGTGACCTGGATCGCCCAGGCATCGGTGCCGCTGGCCCCGGGGACCGCCTCGATCTGGTATGGAATCTCCATAGCCTTGGCCGTATCAACCAGGCGCCCATGCACCTTGGGATGGAAATTGGGCCCCACAGCAATCGCCGGCCCGCCGCCCATCTCCAGCGCTTCATCTTCCGAGACCCCGGCCTGCTTGCCGAACCCGACATCAATGGCAACAGCGATCTGCGGGGCAATGCCAAAGGCGCTGGTGATCGCACCCCGCAGGCCGACCTCCTCCTGCACCGTTGCCACGCCATACACATCCCAGAGATGGCGCCGACGCCCCAGCACCTCCAGGCATTCGGCAATGGCTGCCACCGCGGCCCGGTCGTCGAGGCCCTTGTCGACCACGTTATCGCCACCCAACCGGATCTGCGTGCGGCGGGTCGTCACCAGGTCCCCGACCTCCACGACCTCGGCCAGCGACGCAGCGTCGAGCCCCACGTCGATAAAGAGATCATCGAGGGGCACCACCTTGTTGCGCTCCGCCGCCGGCAGCACGTGCGGCGGCCGGCAGCCGATCACGCCCTTGAGCGGCCGGCGCCCATGCACCACCACCTCTTGCCCCAACAAGGTACGCACATCAAAGCCACCCACCGTCAGAAAGCGCAAAAAGCCCGCATCGACCTTGGATACGATCAGGCCTATCTCATCCATGTGGCCGGCCAGCATGATGCGCGGGCGCACGGCGCTCGGATCACCCTCGCCCCGCTTGAGCGCGATTACGTTGTGCAGCGCATCGATACGCACCTCGTCGGCCAGGCCAGCAAAGGTGTCGCGGATCATGCCCGCCACCTCCATCGACTCGGCCCCCGATACGCCGCTGGCTTCGGTGATCTTTTTCAAAAACTCGGCAATCTGCACTCTTTCCCTCCCTTTCTCCGTGCTCTCCGTATCTCTCCGGCCCCTCGGGTCAATTGCGCACAAGAGTTCCGGGTTGGCAATGGCGGCAAAAGCTGGTAACGCGCTGCCGCGCCGTCAACTCGGAGATGGCGCTGCCACAGACCGGGCAGGGCTGCCCGCCCTTACGATGCACGCGCAGGAAATCGCGCACCTCAACCCCCACATCGCTCCCCACCCGCTCGCGTATGCAAGCGATGGCCCAGGCCAGCACCTCGCGCATCGCCTCATAGAGGCGGGCCGTCTCCTCGGAGGTGAGGCGAGTGCGCTTTTTGAAGGGGCTGATGCCGGCGCGGAAAAGAATCTCATCGGCATAGGCATTGCCGATGCCGGCGACGCACTCTTGTGTCGTCAAGACGCCCTTGATCTCACCGCGGTACGGGCGCAGGCGCGCCGCGAAAAGCTCGGGGGTCAGTGCGGGGTCCAGCGCATCGGGGCCCTGGCTGCCGAAACCGGGAACCTGGGCAGGCGAGGCCACGATGTAGACCTGCCCCATGTCCTTCGGGTCCACATAGTGCAATCCGGGACCCGAGGCAAAGCCCAGGACCAGGATGGTAGAGGCCAGCATCTTGCTCCCAGCCTCGCGCCAGGCCAGCCGGCCGGCCAGTTTAGGGTTGATGACCAGCGAGAGGCCCTCGCCAAACTCCAGCCAGAGGAACTTGCCGTGACGGCGGACGGCGCTCACCCGCCGCCCCACCAGTGCCACGCCGGCAGGCTGCCCCACCAGATCGCGCACCACAAAGGGCCGCCCAACCTCGACGCGAACCACCTCCTGCCCGGGCAGCGCTCCGCTCAGGAACTCGCGCATCACTTCCAGGTCCGGCAGTTCCGGCATTGGCACCTCGGAAGTAAAACGTAAAGCGTCAAACGTAAGGATGCCACGGCGAGGCGCGGGTTGCTTGCCCTGATCGCCCGCTATGGCGGAGATTGCTCGAAGCAGCAAACGCTCCGCACTGGCAACCTTACGTTTTACGCTTTACGTTTTACGTTTTACGCTTTACGTTTTACGTTTTACGCTTTACGCTTTACGCACTATGGCCGCCACCGGCGCAAAGGT
>Ga0078972_1006847_pt1 | contig 26329 bp, 27 predicted proteins | sample YelNatPaOPGAMG01_FD_67568 | JGI IMG/M metagenome (GOLD analysis project Ga0078972, IMG submission 67568) | Hot spring thermophilic microbial communities from Obsidian Pool, Yellowstone National Park, USA - OP-RAMG-01 (SPADES assembly) (version 2) | ecosystem: Environmental > Aquatic > Thermal...
AAGGACTGAACAGACGGTAAATGAACTCGTCCAGGCTCAGAAAAAAAGTGAAGAAAGGCTCACAAAACTGGAAAACACAGCCCACGAACTCGCTGAAGCCCAGAAAAAGACTGAACAGACGGTAAACGAACTCGTCCAGGCTCAGAAAAGAAGTGAAGAAAGGCTCACAAAACTGGAAAACACAGTCCACGAACTCGCTGAAGCTCAGAAAAGGACTGAAATTGAAATCCGCGAGCTTACTAAATTCCTTTATCGCACGAGGACAGAACTGGCAGGATTATCAAAGTCAATGAGTTACGCCTTTGAAAACGAAGTATTCAGAACACTCCCTTCTGTTTTGAAGGAGAGATACGGGATAGAGATTGAAAAGAAATTTATTCGCGAGGAAATAGGAGGAAAAGAAATAAATCTTTTTGGTAAAGGTAAAAAAGACGGTAAGGAAATTTATATTGTGGGCGAAACAAAGTTGAGGATAGAGAAAACGGAAGAAGATATTAAAACTCTTCTTGAAGAGTTTGAGGAAAAAATTGAGGCGGTGAAAGAAGTAATCGGGGATGCGGAGATAATGAAAATTTTTGTTACCCACTATGCAGGAAAAGGATTTTTGAACGAGGCGAAAAAGAAGGGAATAATTGTAATCCAGAGTTTTGAATTGTGAAGGCATTTTTATGGAGGTGGTTTAACATTACAAATGTTTTGGGGGAAAGGGAGGGGTGCATAAAATGGAAAATATATTTGGTATAAACCCGTAAAACTCCGAATTTTTTGGATACACTTTTAAAATCCTTTTCATAAACTTTCATTTATGGATGACAAAGAAATTTTAAAGGAACTCGGTGATAGAATAAGGAAGTTAAGAAAGGAGAAGGGATGGTCTCAGGAAATTCTCGCTGAGTTTACAGGGTATCACTGGAAAACAATAAGCTTGCTTGAATGTGGAAAATTGAACCCCTCATTCATCTTTCTATGGAAGATAGCATCTGCTCTTGAGATTTCTATAGATGAACTCTTTCCAAAGAAGAAGGGCTCAGAAACACCTCCTTTTCATTATCCGGAAATTTCAGCGGTCCTAACAGAAATAGTCCGGGAGAGTTCAAAGGAAGATATAAATCACCTCCTTACAATTCTGAAATCCCTTCAAAAACTTAAGAAAAAATAGGAGATTTTCCTTTCTCCAAATTTCATCCGACATTTTTCTTCCCACTTCTTCTTTTTTGTTTCAAAATGAAAAATAAAATGGAGACGAAGCGCAAAGTTGAATAGAGATTTAAAAGTGGTAGAATAAAAACATGCCAAAGGACGAGAAAGAAGAAGAGTTAAAAATAGTTGACAGAAGAAGGTTCAAAATAAAAGAAGATGGCTCTGTAGAGGAAAGAGAAGAAGAGCAACAAAAAGTGGAAAAATCAAATGAAATTAAGCAGGATAGAAAAGTTGAAGAGAAAAAAATTGAAGATGAAGAGCCTGATTTCGTTCAGCTCCCACCTGTAGATTTCAAAACCTTCATTGCTTCACTGGCTACCACTGTTCTTATAAATCTTGGACATATACCGGAACCGTCAACTGGAGAGCCTTTAAAAAACCTTGATGTAGCCAGGTATCACATAGATATAATAGACATGCTTGCTGAAAAGACGAGAGGAAATCTTTCTCCTGATGAAGAGGAATTTATAAAGGAAATTTTAAAAGATTTGAAACTCAGGTATATAGAAGAAGCAAAAAGTAGTAATTAGTCAGGAGGTGAAAAGATGAAAAAAGTAGTTAGTGGCGCAATACTTATTCTCATAGGATTTGCAGGGGGTGCGGTTTTATCTCATCCAGAAGACCTGCATAAATTTACCTTTTCAAAGTTAGAGAAAAAAGAAGATGTATTAAATGAAGAAAAAACCTCAACATCTCCAGAAAAATCGCAGGAATGCTCTACCCTTCCCTCCTTCGTAGAAATCGTTAAAAAAGTAAAGCCAGCAGTTGTCAACATTAAGGCGACAAAGGTTGTTAAAACGCAACCCTCACCATTTTTCAGATGGTATGGAGACCCATTTGAAGAATTCTTCAGAAGGTTTTTTGAAGGAATTCCGAGGGAACATGTGGAAAGGAGCCTCGGTTCAGGGTTTATAATTGATGAGGAAGGATATGTGCTTACAAATTACCATGTTGTGGGTTCAGCCAGTGAAATAAAGGTCAGTCTTGAAAGCGGAAAGGAGTTTGATGCGGAAATAATAGGAACCGACCAGAAAACGGATATCGCCCTAATAAAGATAAAATCTAAAGGTCCTTTTCCTGTCATAAAAATGGGTGATTCTGACAAACTTGAAATCGGAGAATGGGTAATTGCTATTGGAAATCCATTTGGACTCGGTCACACAGTTACCGCAGGAATTGTAAGTGCTAAGGAGAGGGTTCTTGGAACAGGTCCCTATGATGCCTATATACAGACCGATGCTCCTATAAATCCAGGAAATAGCGGGGGACCTCTCATAAATACAAAAGGAGAGGTGGTTGGAATAAACGCAATCATATACTCACCCACCGGTATCCCTCAGAACATAGGAATAGGATTCGCAATACCAATAAACCTTGCAAAAAGCCTTCTTGAGCAGTTAAAAAAAGGAAAAGTAGTAAGAGGATGGCTTGGCGTTTACATTCAGGAGGTAACTCAGGATATAGCAGAAAGCCTGGGAATGAAGGAACCAGCTGGAGCGCTCGTCTCAGAAGTCATTAAGGGCAGTCCGGCAGAGGAAGCTGGTATAAAAAGGGGTGATGTCATCATTGGCTTTGCTGGAAAGGAAATCAAAAGCTCAAGGGAATTACCAGCGATGGTAGCATCAACCGAGGTAGGAAAAGTGGTTGATGTAAAAGTCTTGAGGGATGGCAAGCCAATTACAATAAAAGTAAAAATAGGAAAGATGCCTGAAGAAGGAGAGGTCGTTGCGAAAACAGAAGAGGAAGGAGTTATAGAGGAGGAGAAAATAGGCTTGAGGGTTCAAAATCTCACAAAAGAAATGGCAGAATCACTCGGTATAAGTGAACCATACGGAGTTATAGTTACAGATGTCCTTCCTAATTCACCAGCGGAAAATGCAGGTTTCCAGAGGGGTGATGTCATAGTTGAGGTGAACAGAAAGGTAGTCAGGGATGTAGATGAATTCAAAACCCAGATTGAAAAGGCTCTTGAGAAAAAAGTCGTCCTATTTCTTGTCAAAAGGGGAAGAGCCACAATCTACATTGCTTTAAAACTGAGATAAAAAGAAACAAAAACCATATTTTCCCAGAAGAAAGATAGCTAAGATGATATAAATGTTCTGTTTTTTATCTTTATTTGAATTTTGAAAAATATTCATCTATTTCTGGTCTCAATTCTATCCCTACTCTTTCAAAACATTTTAATAACTCTGTGTATGCACCATCTCCACCTAAAAAATCCCAAAATTCCTCTGCGACCTTTAATTCATTATCTAAATCCAGCATTCCTTTTAATGTCCATCTTTCATAGGGTTTTGGTTCATAAGGATTGTAAGGAATGGCAATATAAGAATGAATGTTTGCATCAGGGTGTTTTGATAGATAAATTGCTACCCATTCCAATAGCGTTCTTTTAAAATCCTTAAAATTGCTGATATTAGGTTTAACTGTTTTTAAGTCAAATAAATGTATCGCTCCATTATTATCCTTTACAAATAAATCTACTTTTACAGTTTTTAATTTATTTACTCTGCCTAAAGTAGCAACCTTTCTTATTCTTTCAATTTCTTCCAATTTATTCGGACTTTTCCCTATCGTAAGTTCATTCATAATATGTTGAATTTCAAGCTGTGCTTGCTCGCTTATTGTATCACCCACCACAAACTGTTTTTGTGCAACAGGAAATCTCAAACTTGCTAATGTTTCAGCTACAGGTTCAAAAATAGAAGTGCCAAAAGTAGTATTTAAAGAATGTATAAAAGAAAATAACGCCATCCTATCCCTACCAAGCAGGCGATAATGAAATGGCATATTACTTGTTTCTGGCTTATATGTTAAAAATTTATGAGTTAAACACTCTCTAATAGTGTTTTCAACCCTTTCTATTTGTTCTTCTGTTAGAACCAGCTTTATCTCTCCTTTAAATGAAATATTGATTCAGAATAAAGATTTTCTCTGTCTTTTTCTGCACGGCATAAAACAGGGCGTTTAAATTCATCAACAATTTTCATCCCCGCTAATTCTGCAATTTTTGGATAAAGATTGAACTTATCATTAGCCACCAAAAATATATCATAGTTGCTTTGAAGATATTTTTTACAATTTATAAGCACCTCGGCTATACCTTCAATATAAAGTTTTCTTTGCTCTTCACCTTGTCCTTTGGATAGAGGACCTATTTCTAATTCGTCCCTTCGCTCAAATCCAAATATCTCATACGCATATGCATGTTGTTCGTGATAATCAATAAGCCCGACATAAGGTGGACTTGAAAATATCCCTCTTATCTTTTGTTTTAACAATTTCTCTGCAAAATCGGGAGTTATCTTTTTTATTTCTTCGTAGATATCTATTTTTCTACTATCTCCTGTCAAACATATTTGAAAAGTATCGGTTCTTAACTTATCAAACTCCTTGAGGCGATTTATGGTATCTTCTGTATAAAATTCCCACCATTTTGTGATGGAAAATATTGGTTTGCATATTTTCCCGTGTTTTTTGCAATAGTATGTAGCGTAAACAGGCTCTTTTAAAGTTGCAAGGTCAGCATGAGTTGTCGCTCTACATGAACGAGCAGTTCTGCTTAAAATAATGATTAAAACTTTCTTTACATCTTCATTGTCTATTTTTTTTATTTCTTCTGCCATAAAATCTATTTCTTTTCTCACAGGGTCTAAAAACCACTTATCTAAAAAGGTTTCACTCTTATCCTGTCTTATTTTTATTTGATATTTCTTTATCAACTCATTATAAATAGGGAGAAATTCTCTTTCTTTCTCTTTGGCGTATTCATACTCATTAATTGTCCCTGCAGAAATTTTCCTTTTATATTCAGGTGAAGGAAAATATTTATTGTTAAATTTTGTAAGCTCAGCCAATAGGTTCTCTTCAAAAGCAATATTATTTTTGTCCTTTTGAAATTCTTTTAGTCTTGAATTCAATTTACGAATGGTACCTTCAATTAAAACTAAATCATGCTTTTCAACTTTCACATTTGAAATTAAAGTGTTGAAAAAAGAAATATCTATTCCAATGGCATGGATTCCTAATTCATTTGCTTGAACCAATGTTGTACCGCTACCACAAAAGGGATCCAATACTATGTCACCTCTGCAAAAATAAACTTCTTTTTTAAATTTATCCTTATGTGAATCAAGAAAATACTCTACTAATTGTGGTATAAATTTACCTTTATACGGATGCAATCTATGAACATGCTTTGTCCTTTCTGCCTCTTTATATTGAGAAAAAGAAAGTTCCCAATTAATATCCTCCCCAGATATACTTCTCCCTCTTCTTTTTTTGGAAAGAGAATCATAATACTCTTTCAATTCTTCTATACTTACAAGAGGATTCCCATCTTTTCCATATTTTTTTATTCTTCCATACTGAATTAAGTACGAGATGTTTGAAACAGTAATTTTACGATTTAGGTATTGAGAAGCCCATGTGCTCGCCTCTTTTAAATTCATTAATTTTTTATCTTCTTTAAAGAATGTAAGTTGACTCATCCTTTTAACTTCTTCTCTTTTTCATTACTGAAAATATATATTAACTCTTTTGGAATGTCAAGAATACTGCCATAAAAATTTTATATGTGTATATTTAATCAAAATCCCTGTATGATAAAATAGAAAAATGGAGATTTTATTTATTATCCTCTGCCTTTTAACAGGGTTTATAAGTGGGGTCTGTGCAGGATTTTTTGGTATTGGAGGCGGAGTAATCAATGTTCCTTTTCTCATTGCCATTTTCTATTTTTTCCATGAATCCGGAGACCCTATTAAAAAAAGTATTGTTAGTTCTCTCGCAGTTGTCTTCATAGCATCACTTTCATCCTCATACACCCATTTTAAAAGCAACAAAAACCTCTTACTAAAAAACCTTTTCATAATTGGTTTTGCAGGTGGAATTGGAGCCATTCTTGGAGCCCATATTGCCATTTCAATAAAATCAATATATCTTAAAAAAGCTCTGGGAGTTCTTGAAATTATTGCAAGTCTTTACATCTTGCTACAGCAAGAAAAAGAGAACGGGCAGAAAGAAACAAAACCACTTTTGCCGGGCATCTTTGCTTTTCTTGCTGGAATTTTTTCAGCCACCTTTGGGATAGGTGGCGGCATTGTCTTTATACCTCTAACGAGACTTACCACCAATTATCCATTAACAGACATAATAGGATATTCAAGCGGGATGATTCCATTTGTTTCCCTTTTCGGGCTTTCCCAGTATTTATGGTTTGAATTTTCAAGGGGACAGGAGTTAATAAGTATTCACGCAATCATCCCTATGGCTATAACATGCATAATCGGGGCAAGGCTCGGGGCAAAAGGGGTTTATCTCTTAAACAAGGAAAGACTAAAAATTTTTTATTCCATCTTCCTTTTCATTATAGGATGTCTGCTTATATATAGGTAGCCTACGAGCTTCCTGATGCTTAACTACTTTTTATTTTAAATTTTTAAAATTCAATTAAATAATCCTACCAAAAATGGGAAGTGAAAATGAAAAAAAGCAGACGCTTGATTTATAGTTTTATATGATTATACTTAAAAGTATGAGAAAGGTTTATTTAGACAACAATGCTACCACACCAATTCATCCAGAAGTAAAAGATGTTATGACAAATTTCCTTTCAGAAAAGTTCGGGAATCCATCAAGCATCCACTGGGCTGGAAGGGAGGCAAAGAAGGCTCTTGAAGATGCGAGGGAAAAAGTAGCAGAAATTATAAATGCTGAACCATCAGAAATTGTTTTCACTGGAAGCGGAACAGAAGCAAATAATATGGCAATAAAGGGAATTGCTTTTCAGAATCTTGAAAAGAAGGGGCACATAATTACATCTTCAGTTGAACATCCATCGGTTTTGAATACCTGTAAATACCTTGAAAAGAAGGGGTTTGAAGTCACATATCTTCCAGTTGACAGTTATGGAATGATTGACCCGGAAGATTTAAAGAAATCTATAAAGAAAAACACCATTCTCGTTTCCATTATGATGGCAAATAACGAGATAGGGAACATTTATCCTGTAAAGGAACTTGCCTCAATTGCAAAGGAAAATAACATCCCATTCCATTGCGATGCTGTTCAGTCTCTTGGAAAAATAGAAGTGGATGTAAAAAAACTGGGAGTGGACCTTTTGAGTATTTCTGCCCATAAAATTTATGCTCCAAAAGGAGTGGGTGCTCTCTACATAAGAAAGGGATTAAAAATTGAACCACTCATTACCGGCGGTCATCAGGAAAAGAACAGAAGGGGTGGAACAGAAAACATGATTGGAATAGTTGGGTTCGGAAAAGCCTGTGAAATAGCAAAAAAAGAGATGAATGAAGTGGCTGAAAGGGTAAGGAGATTAAGGGATAAACTTGAAAAGGGTATAATGGAGAAGATTCCCGATGTCAAACTGAACGGGCATCCTGAAAAGAGGGTTCCGACGACCCTTAATGTTAGCTTCCTTTATGTTGAAGGCGAATCAATACTTCTCAATCTTGATATGGAAGGGATAGCTGCATCATCTGGTTCTGCATGCACATCAGGAACCCTTGACCCATCCCATGTTCTAACAGCAATGGGAATTTCCCACGAGGTAGCCCATGGCTCTATTCGTTTCAGCCTTGGAAGGGATACCACCGAAGAAGACATAGATTATGTGCTTGAGGTTCTTCCTCCCATAATTGAGAAATTGAGGTCATACTCTCCACTTTACAGAAAGGCAAAAGGAGGGAAATAATGTATAGCGAAAAACTTCTTGAGCATTTTAAAAATCCAAAGAATGTTGGGGTTATAGAGAATGCAGATGGAGTTGGTGAGGCTGGAAATCCTAAGTGCGGAGATATGATGACAGTTTACATAAAGGTGAAGGATGAGGTTATTGAAGATATAAAGTTTCAGACCTTTGGATGCGCAGCAGCAATAGCAACGAGTTCAATGATGACAGAACTTGCTAAAGGGAAAAAGGTTGAAGAGGCTTTAAAAATATCAAAGAAAGATATCGCAGATGCACTTGATGGACTCCCTCCTATAAAGATGCACTGCTCCCTTCTTGCAGAAGATGCTTTGAAAAAGGCTATTGAAGATTATATGAACAAGAAAAAGAACAAATAAATGGAGGTTATATCAAATCCTGAGCCAGGAAAACTCAACATCCTCGCACTGATAATAAGGGAACTCTTCCTCAAGAAGGGAAAGTCAATCACTGTGAAAAGAAATTTTAGCGTGGGAATAAAAGCAGGAAAAATGACTTCTACCCTTACCTTCAAAGGAGGTCTTCTGGAGATAAAAAATGGACTATCCGATGAAACAAACTGCCTGATTGAAGGAAGCCTTGGCACATTCCTCTCTCTTACTTCAAAAAGTCCATTTTTCCCGTTTTTTAGGGGAGAATTGAAAATTCGTGGAAGTCCTCTCGCCCTTCTCCACTTTTTAAAAATTATTAATTCAGTTTTGAGGAGTAAGTAAAATAGAAAAGGTTAAAGAAAAACTGTTAAACCTCCTTGGAAAAGAAAGGGTAAGCACTGAGCCGGATGTCCTTTACATATATTCCCAGGACATGACCGAAAATGAACCCTCCATGCCAGATATTGTTGTCCTTCCGGAAAAATTTGAGGAAGTGGTTGAGATAGTAAAAATAGCAAATGAGTTCAAAATCCCTCTTGTTCCATTTGTAACAGGGAATAATGTAGGAGGTCTAACAATTCCGGAGAGGGGCGGAATTGTAATGGACATGAAAAGAATGAAAAAGATAGAGGTTGATGAAGAAGATATGTATATGGTCGTTGAGCCCGGGGTTACATTTGGAGAGCTTAAAGCATATCTGGATAAGAACCATCCATCCCTTATTTACTCATACCCGCTTGCTCCACCCTATACCTCAGTTCTTGCAAATGCACTCCTTGATGGTCTGAATAATCTATCAACGAGATATGGAGCAATGTCAGAGTGGATTCAGGGGCTTGAGGTTGTTCTTCCAGATGGAACGGTCGCAAGAATAGGAGGAAAGGCAGTTAGTGAATCATGGTTCTCAAGAGCTCCCCTCCCTGACCTCTGCGGGCTTTTTATTTCGTGGCAGGGAACAACAGGAGTTGTCACTAAAGGCGCTTTAATGCTCATTCCTGCTTTACCCTTCAGAAAAAGATTTCTCATCCTCACATATACATATTCCTCTGCCTATACTCTCATAATGAAATACTCAAGGATGAGAGCCTTTGACGAAATTGCAGGTTTTTCATGGGTTGCAGGGAAGATGTTTTTCTTGAGGGAGGGAAGAATTGAAAAATCAAATGACGACCCTGAATTCATGCTTTTCGTTGAGATGAGTGGAAATTCGGAAGAGGAAATAAAGGTGAAGGAAAGGTTATTGAAGGAGGTTATAAAAGATATGAAAGATGAAGTGGAAGAACCCCTTGATGTAGAACTGATGGTTAAGACATTTCCAGAATACTCAAAATTTTCAGAATTTCCAACAACCCTTGATTTTCTCCTTGACAGGGGAGGAGGATTGACATGGGTTGGAAGTTATGGACCAGGTAAAAGATGGGTTGAGGGAGCAGAAGGTGCTTCAAAAGTCCTTGAAAGTTTCGGATTTCCCCCTCTTCTCGTTGCAAGGTCAATGAAAGAAGGGCACTATCAGGTTTTGAGATTTATCATTCCTTTTAAAAGGTATGATAAAGAAGAAAAAAAGAGGGTGAGGGAATGTCTCAAAAGTCTTGCAGAATGTCTTCTTGATAAAGGTTATGTCCCTTACAAAATGCCATCATGGCTCGCTCCTATTGTATGGGAAAGAACTGATAAAGGTTATTTAGAACTTATGAAAAAGATAAAAATTGCAATTGACCCATCAGGAATAATGAACCCTAAAAAACTGGGACTGGGATAAGGTCGCTTTTATTCAGGCTTAAGGCGATAGGATGAAGAAATTCCTACCCTCCCAAACTTTTTTCAAAGCGGAGATTTTTTGAATAATAAAAATTTACGAAAAATTTATATTGGGAAAATCCCTCAACAAAGGAAGAAAGTCAGATAATTTCTTCACAACCTTCCCTGCAACCCTTCCCCCGCCCTCCCCTTTGCTTTCTTAATCTTCACAAGGGGGAGATGAAAAACCCTTCCGGCAGAGGAAAATATCAGATTACTTGCTTCCCAACCTTCCATCTCCTTCAGCCTACCGCCTTAAGCCTTCAGCCTTTTAAAGAGGGAGCTATTGTTAGATGAACCCCTCCTAAATAAATTGGAAAAGGGAAGAAGCAAAGGAAAGTTAGATAAAATCCTCCCCCACCCTCCTTTATAAAAGGAGGGGGTAAAGTAAGAATTCTTTTTTGAATTCTGAAAAGAAAAGGTGTAAATGTCAAAGGCTCAACAGATGAAGTTATTGTGGAGCCTCCAAAAATCAACCTTATAAGCCTTTCGCCTTCAGCCTTAAGCCTATTCTTCAGCCTTTTAAAGTGGGATTTTCCTTACCCCCTTTATATCCTTCATACCCCCTACCCTTTTCTTCTCAAAAACTATCTCCACCCTATCTCCAATTTCTACCCCTTCAAGGGCTTTTAAAATCAGTTTGCCATCGGTTCCGTCTATTTTCACAAGGGCAATTAAAGAAGGCTTTTCAAGGAAATTTTCATCTGCAGTAAGGTAAACCTCTGACCAGCTTTCAACAACCCCTGAGTTTGGAACCTCAAAATAATCTTCAATATCGCATAGGCATTCCTCACAATAGATTCTCGGCGGAATGTATCTTTTTCCACATTCCGGGCATTTTGAGGCAATCAGTTTTCCCTCCTTCAAAGATTGAAAGAATTTTTCTCCAGCCACTCCAGGTGTGTAGAGATAGAACACGGGAATTTCGCCCCGCCATACTCTTATCTCCGTATTTTTTTCAACCTTCTTCATTATTCCTCTCCTTTCAACGGCTTAAAGTAAAGAATATCTGTAATTGCTCCAATTCTTTCACTTTCCTTCTTCCAAACTGCCTTTACTTTCATTCCAACCTTTACTTCCTCTGGTTTGACCTCTCCAAGAAGATGAAGGATGCCAATTCCCGGGGAAGCACCGTCTATTTCTATAACCGCTGGAATTTCGGGCTTCTCAAGTCTCCGGACATCCCAGCTTATGTAAGAGATGCTGAATGTGTTGACCCTTCCGGTATCCTTGAGTTCAACCCACTCATCAAGGGGAACAAAGCAGAGCTCACAGAAAGCCCTTGGCGGAACGAGAATTCTATCGCATTTTCTGCACCTTACGCCAAGAATTTTCCCTTCCTTCAATCCCTGTAGAAATTTTCCAACCGCATATCCTGCGTCCCAGGCATACAAAAGTTTTGGATGATACTCTATTTTTATTGTCCGCTCAAAATCCTCTTTCTTCAAATCCTTTCCTCTTACCTTCATTTTATTCTCCTTATATTCCAAGAACCACAACCGTCCCAACCTGCATGAGGTCACCCCATGCCTGTGCAACCCCTCTTTTCGGATTTCCAGGAACCTGTCTCTTTCCTGCTTCTCCCCTCAGCTGCCAGAATATCTCACACACCTTCATAAGTCCTGCTGCAGCAATTGGATTTCCTACGCCGAGAAGCCCTCCTGATGGACATACGGGCAAATCTCCGTTTCTCTGTGTTACTCCCTTTGCAGTTAGTTTAGGAGCCTCCCCTCTCTTACAGAGAAGAAGCCCTTCCATGTGATGAAGTTCTTTATAGGCAAATGGGTCATAGGGCTCAGCAATATGTATCTCCTTTGATGGCTCTTTTATTCCTGCCATTTCGTAAGCCATCCTTGCTGCCTTTTCAACATAATCAGGATAGTAAAGGTCTCTGTTTGTCCAGAAAGATGTGTCCAGACACCAGCCTATACCCTCAATCCACACCGGTTTTTCAGAAACCCTCCTCGCTATATGTTCCGCTGCAAGAACAATTGCAGCTGCTCCATCACTTGTTGGAGAAACCATAAGCCTCCTCACAGGCCATGCCATAATCTCTGAATTAAGGACATCTTTCACGGTAACCTCCTCTGCTACCTGAGCAGAGGGATGGTCAAGGGCATTCTTCTTATTTTTTACCGACACAAGAGCAATCTCCTCTTCTGAAATTTTGTGAACATGCATGTATCTCTGCATTTCAAGGGCAAATATCCAGAGAAGATTAACGCCAAGCGGTCTTTCAAGGGTATGGTCGTAGATTGAATTAAAAGCACCCTGAGGATGAGGCTGACAGGAGGACATCTTCTCCTCTGCCACGACAAGACATGTATCAAACATTCCCGAGGCTACCATATACCATCCATGAATTATGGCAAAAACCCCTGAACCCCCTCCCACATAGGACCTCATGTAAGGTCTTTTGAAACCACCGGCTCCGTCTGCGAGGTATTCTCCCTTCATGTGAACTCCATCAAAGGCATCAGGAGCAGTAGCCATAACCACACTCTGAATATCCTTAAATTTCAATCCACTTGATGAAAGGGCTTCTTTTGCTGCATAAAAGGAAAGCTCCCTTCCTGTTTCAAGAGCCCTCCTCATAAATTTTGTGAGCCCTGCCCCTATTACTGCTACCTTTCTATAAGGCTTCATTTCACACCCCTAAAATCAGAGTTGCTCCACTTGATGTAGGAATTCCTCTCCAGCTCTGAACAATTCCAACCTTTGCATTCTTCACCTGCCTGTTTCCGGCTTCTCCCCTTAGCTGCTTAACCACCTCCAGAACCTGATACAACACCGTTGACTCAAACATTGCTCCAATTCCCATATACCCTCCTGAAAGATTAACAGGTATCTCTCCGTTAAAATCAAAGAATCCCTCTCTCAAAAGCATCCCGCTCTCCCCCTTTTTAGCAAGTCCAATTGCCTCAATGTGCTGTAATGCTTTGTAAGAAAATACATCACATATTTCCGCCAAGTTCACTTCTTTTCGTATATTTTTAATACCTGCCATCTCAAGTGCTTTTCTGGCTGAAAGTTCTGCATAAGAAGCCCTTCCAAAATCCCTTGAATCAATATGTGGTTCTCCTGTAAAGAAGCTTATTCCTTCTATCCATACAGCATCCCTTTTCAACGACCTTACAGCGTCCTCCCTTGCAAGGACGAGAACCACTGCTCCATCAGCCTGTGGGGCTATATCAAGCTCTTTTAAGGGAGTAGCAATTTTTCTGGAATTGAGAACATCCTCTGTTGAGATTCTTGATGGATATGCTGCCAATGGATTAAAAATGGCATTCTCCCTGAATCTCCTAACAACTTCCGCACAATCCTCTTCCTTAATTCCGGTTTCATAAAGAAATCTCTTCATCTCAAGCCCTGCAATAAAGTATGGATGAAGACCTGTCCACCTTGTATAAAGAGGCTCAAGCCCCATCTCCTCAACCTTACCCCTGATTACTATGTTTGAAAGCTTGCTATGTGCCTCAACAACACCTATCTGAAATACTCCTGTTCTTATCTGCATAAAAACAGATGCAATTCCATAAAGCCCATCACCACAAATAGTATGAACAGGCTTTAAAACAGCCCCTAACTGGTCAGGAACATACTCATCAAATATGCTCACTCCCTCATTGAAATCCTCCGAAAGGCATACAAAAGTATCAACCTGTTCAGGCTCTATTCCTGCTTCATAGTATGCCTTTTGAGCAGCCTCAAAAATCATCTCTCTATAGGAAACATCCGGACTTGCACTCCTTGCAGGCACTGCTCCTATTCCTATTATTCCAACCCTTTGCTCCTTCATATAGCCTCCGCTACAAGTTCTGCTATATCCTTAAGTGCAATTTTTTCCTCAAGATTTTTGAATTTCAAAGCCTCATCAATCATGGTAAGACAGAAAGGACATGCCACAGCCACAACATCCGGAGACAGAGTTTCTATATCCTTCAGCCTTTCCCTGTTAATTCTTTCGCCTATGTCCAGTTCCATCCACATGTGCCCTCCTCCACCGCCACAGCAGAAACTCTTTTCACCGTGCCTATTTAATTCCTTAAAATTCCCTATCTGAGAAATAACCTCCCTCGGTTCAGAGAATATGCGGTTATATCTTCCGAGATAGCATGGGTCGTGATAGGTAATGAGTTTTTCCGTTTTCCCATTGAGCTTTATCTTTCCTGATTTTATGAGTTCTCTTATAAACTCTGTGTGATGAACTACCTCATAATGCCCGCCCATCTGGGGATACTCATTCTTTATTGTGTTATAACAATGGGGGCATGCGGTTATAATTTTCTTAAATTTCACAGAATTGAGTGTTTCTATGTTTTCCTGGGCGAGCATCTGGAACAGAGCCTCATCTCCGAGCCTCCTTGCAGATTCTCCTGTGCATTTCTCCCTGTTCCCGAGGATTCCAAAATTAACCCCTGCTGATTTTAGAATTTTTGCAAAAGATTTTGAAACCTTCTGATATCTCGGGTCGTATGAACCCGCACATCCAACCCACCAGAGATACTCAACCTCATCTCCAGCCTTAAGGACTTTTATCTCCAGGTCCTGAGCCCACAAAGCCCTTTCATTTGGAGGAAGTCCCCAGGGATTTCCCTGATTTGTAATTCTCTGAAGGGTTTTTGCAGGAGTTCCTGAAATTTGTGCGTTGAATATGTAAAACCTTCTTAACTCCACTATCTTTGGAACATGCTCAATATATACAGGGCAGTGATAAATACAGGCTCCGCAGGTTGTGCAGGAAAGAACGGTATCCATTGATATTCCGCCCTTTTCATCTTCCTTGTGAACCGGAATCCCCCTTGACATACATTCCCTTAAATCAAGGATGAACTGCTTTGGAGAAAGGGGTTTATTTGTATTGAAAGCAGGACAGTTATCCTGGCACCTTCCGCACCTCGTGCAGGAATCAAGGTCAAGGAGGTCCTTCCATGTGAAATCTTCTATATTCTTAACACCCAAATACTCAACCTTCTCAAATTCTGTTGCAACATCAAGCCTCTTCGGAAGGGCTCCAAGTGGCTCAAGGTTTTTGAAGAAGACATTAAGCGGTGAAAAGAGAATGTGAGAAAACTTCGTCCACGGAAATATGGCGATAAAAAGGAATGTCAGACCAGCGTGAAGCCACCAGAGGATGAAGTAAATGGGCTTTACCGATGACTCACTGAAAATTCCTGAAACCCAGTAACCGACAAAAGAAATGGTTTTTTCAAAATCCGGTGTTCCTGTTACCTTTATCCTCGCACCCTCAAGGAGAAAACCAAGAATACCCTGAGCAAGAACCCAGAGGATTATAAAGTGGTCATCCCATTCCATACTCAAGCCCTTTGGTCTCTGGACATACCTTCTGAAAATGGCAATCAAAGCACCCAAAAGCATGGAAATTCCGAATAGCTCCATAAAGAATGAAAAGACCTTATAAAAATCTCCTTTAAAGAAACCCCCGTGGAGGAAATGAAGGTCAAACTCAACAAGAACTATAAGTGTCCCTATGAAAAGACCACCAAATCCTGCATAAATCAAAACATGCATTATCCCCGGATAGATTTCCTTTAGAACCCTTAACTGAACAATCGCATCAAGTATTGCCCTCTTCAACCTCTCAAAAATCAGATTGAACCTGTCTGCTGGCTTTCCCTTTCTCCACAGAGCAACCCTTTTGTAGATTCCGTAGATTAAAATCACAGCCGAGATGGCAAATATAAGATACATCAAAACCTTTGACACCAGTGGATGTCCCCACATTATCTTTCTTGTTATTTCTGTCATTTCTCCTCCACTCATCTGCCTCTCCTTTTTTTCTTACACTTTACCCCATCCTCCATCTATTTCAAGAAAAAATGAAAAGTGGGGGGAGGAAGAAGTGAGAGAGGAGGAAATTTTTATTTTTACATCACTCCAACCTTTTTGAGAAAATAATTCATAAAATCCTCCTTTCGCTATTTTGGATGAAATAGTAAAACTTCAAACTCTTCAACAAGTAAATCAGGGTGTGTACCTTAACCTCCGTCTTCTTTTTTTCTTTTGGGATCTTCCGAGGATGCTCATAATAACAATAATTACTATTATAGCTATCATTAAAGCACAGAGAGTTTGCAATACACTTGCTACTAATGCTACTAAAAAAGAAGTGTTTTTCCAATTCCAAAAAAAGGCGCCTAATATCGCCGCACAAGCCACTCCACCAGAAACAAACAAATCTAATTTTGTTATGTTACCCCCATCGGGGGTATAAAGTAAAAATAAAACCAAGAAAATTAGAAACGAAATCGCCAATATAGTTATTATCCAGCCATTAAAAATATTATAATCATATTTTTCACGAACATAAAGAAAAAACGCCCATATACCGTAAATTGTAACAGAGAAAAAAATTATTCCTGCTATTATGTAAATAGCAATCATTTTTTAATCTCCTATCTTTTCATCCAAAAAGTGTTCCGTCTTTCGAGGTCTTATCAAGAGTTGTGTCCATTTTTTGGTTAAACCGCGGGGACTTCATTGACTCTCTTATCCTCTGCCTCTTTTCCATTCACAAACCTCACTTCGTTATAAACATTCACCTGAAGGTGTAGAGTATTCCTTTACCTGAACCTCTTTTTCGTTTCCCTTTTCCATTTCTTCTGTGCCACCCTTCTTTCTCTTTTGTGCTACTCTTTTTCATGTGGGGCACCTCCTTATTTTTTATACCAAAAATGCCCCAATTTTTTTCATTAAAGGGCGTATGTTTTAATAAGTTCTGCGTTAAAACGCATCGTCAAGTTTAGAAAATCCGACATCTATTAACATATTAGCGAACTCATCGCCATTTATTAAAATCACATTTGCACTTTTTGCTTTGTTACGGCATTCTTCTGAAAAATCACCAGATGAAATAACCCATGCGATTTTGGCGTATCCCTCATCCATTGCCTCTTTTGATGTTTTATAACTATTTATTTGTTCTATTGCCCACTCAGAAGTCTCGCCAACATGATATTTTGCTTGCACATATATTATAGTTCTAATAGCTTCAAAAGTAGCTATAATATCTGCATCCCCTTCTTTGTCCCTTTTATTTTTCGGAGGAATCTCCACTTGGGCTCCCAGTTTTTCAAAATACCACTTTATTAATTTTTCAAACTTATCGGAATTTAATTTTTCGTTAATTAATTTGAGCACATTTTTCTTTGTTTCTTCAACTATTAACGAATGTAAATTAATTGGTTTTTTCGATTTGAATGCTTCTATTGCATTCTCAATACTTTTAGCCAAATCGGTAATATCAGCATTTGTCAACCTAATCTTCATCCTAGAGGTTAAAACTCGATCGGCATATTCATTTCTTGAAATATCAGTGAATAAAGGATTGACTTTTCTGAAAAACCCTAAATCAATAATAGTTCTATTATTATCTTCTCTATATAATAGGTTATTTTCTTTTATTATTTTCTTCCCATCCAAATCTGTTAAATTATTTATTTCTAATTTTTCTACGCTAAAAGGTCTGTCCTCAATAATTTCAAATAATGAGAAAGTTTTATAACCTGGAACCAAAACTATATCACCTTTTCCCATTTCTGAAAGAAATCGCCACAGACTATATATTGACTTTTGTAACCAACCTTTCTCTTTAAACGCTTTTTCAAAATTATCCCACTTTTTAAAGCATTTATTAATAAATTCTTCACTTGAAAAATCTGACCAGCCGATAGAAAGAATTCCTCTTTCAAGTAGAAGATATGAAACCTCATAGTGATGTGAAATACGATGTAACCAGTATCTCATTTATCCACCTCCTAAGTAATAATTTTTACAATAATATTTTTCGTCCACTCATCACAACTTAAAATAATTTTTTCCAAAGCAAAAATCTGGATAACTGCCGGTATGGATAACCCTTTTATGGTGTAGTAAGCGACCGTTTTGCTCATCTATATCCTTCGTTTTTCACGCGTATCGCCTTTAAAACAACTTCGTTAGAAGAAGATACATAATCAAATTCCCCGGTAACCACCACCCAATCTTCTTTCTTAACACGAGGAAATTTTTCAGGTGACCTCCAAGTAGCAAGGTAATAGTCTGGCTCACCTTCTGGTCCCCTAACGTAAACCTGATACTCAGGCCAATACTCGAGATTAAGACATCCAGAAAAATTTCCGTTTGGGTATACATACATAACCTTAAATCTCCAAGTAGTAACTCTTCCCTTATACACTTCTTCGTTTTTTCTAAACATTATCCATTCCTCCATAGCTTCTTGTAACGAACGAGGTCTATATTTTTCTTCTTCTATCCGCCGCATTTCCTCCATACGACGTTGTGCTTCTAATTGTGCTAAAATGCCTTTTACTTTTTCTAATTGTTGTTTGGCATAAGGAACTAATGGACTTGTCGGATATTTTTCGATAACTATTTCAAACGATACTTTTGCCTCCTCATACTTATTAGCAGCTAAAAAATTAACTCCCTGTTGATAATAATAATCGGGAGTTTCCTTTAGCTTTGAAATTTCTTGTTCCAGAGCAGCAACCTTCTTTTTGAGTGCTTCATTTTCTGCACGAAGTTTCTGTATCTCTTCTTGACCGCATCCGCATAAAGTAAAAAAAAGCCCGATTAGGACGCCAATAATTATTCCACTTTGACTCTGTGACATCATCATAGCACTTCCTCCTATTTTATTTTTTAAACAAATCATCGCCCAACTTTCCTAGCATCCCAGAAATCATACGACTAGAAATATGAACAAAAAGCTGAGGGCACGAATCCAAATACCCTCTATTATGGGAAGTTATCAGGCAATCTGTTCTATTTATTACTCTTTTATCCATAGTTTTTCTCCTTTCACCCATTTTACCACAATGTGCTTATAAGCATTTTTAATTCTATATACACGATCGTCCTCCGAATGGCTCCATGAACTTTCAATGATATCTTCCTTTTTCAACGGTTCTCGTCTCATTTTTAAGCCTGCTCTCGCTCCAGCAATATCTCGATTTGTTATTTTCTTATCTATTCCCTCAGAGGCTCTTCGTTTTGCAATCTCATTCATTAATGAAGTCACCATTTTGCTTGGAGCAGGTTCTCTGTCAACTTGCGCAAGAGCCGCTAGAAGCAATCTTTGATATGGCGTTGCTTCTTGGAGATATCGTAAAAGTTCAGTTTCTGTCCATGGTTCCTCTTCTTTAGCCTCTTCTGTTTCTTCCTCTCCAATTTTTTCTTCCTGTGACTTTGTTGAAGCTATTTCAAGAATAAGTCTTACAATATTCCCAATGTTAACACTTTCTATAGGCAAAAGGAGATTTTGAATTTTTTCAATGGCATTTTTTTCACCAATAACCGGCTTTAAATCCTCCTTTAGATTTAATATCTCTATTAAATCCTGGTACAGGATTACACGCATTTTATCTTTATACTTGCTCCCCAGTATCTGTTCAATCAATGGTTTGATATCACCTTTGCCGATAACATATAAACCCCACACATTTTTAGTATCTTCTTTTTTCGCCAGATTTTCAACATATTCACCCAGTTGACTTACACTACCAATTGGCCAAGTAGTAATTTTTACTTCAAGAACTATGATATCTTTGTTTCCTCTTTTCCAAATTCCATCGTAATTTTCTTCTCCTGACTTTCCTATATATCTTCCATATTGTATCTCAAAATCAAATTTTTTTCCTAGGGAGACAATCAAATCTTGAAAGGCTCGATTATAAGGGTCATGTGCTCCTGAACTGTTATTTATACATTCATCTAACCATTTTTTTATTTGTTCAGTAGTCCATTTTTCCTGTTCAATAAATTCCCTAAACTTTTTTGCTTGCTCACTCTCGTCTCTCAATTCTTTACCCAATAGGTTTAACACATCTTTTATTTCTATCATTTTAGCACCTCTCTTTTAATCACATTAGCAACTTCCGATAACCTGTTCATATCCGCATTCAGAGAGAAGTTTTTGAAGGAGTTTCAGGATTTTCATTTTTTCACTCCATGATTTTATTATATATACCTTTTATGAAAAATCAAATGGGGTGAACGTAAGCGAACCGTATACCTGCTGGCAAGTGAAATAACACCACTCATAGCAGAGGCAATACTTCCTCCACCATTTTCTGCAGGCTCTCAATGTTTTCTAATAACATCTTATCATACAATTGGAGTCGCGGATAATAAAGCATCGCTTGGTCATTGTTTTGATCATTCTTTCTGTTTCGGATTTGCTCATTAATTTTATCAACAATATCCTCCCTTAATTTAGGAGAAAAATTATTTTTTACCAGAGTGGAAAATTTATTCTGAAGAAGGATGAGGGAAGGAGATATGGGAATTCCATCTTCATTAATGATCTCAAGTTCTTTTTGGAGCACAGTTTGATTGTACTGCAATACACACAAATTACTTAACAATTCTGCTTTAACTTTTGATAATACTACTTCTTCTCTCTTCTTAGATTCTCTTTTTGACTTGAAAATATTCCAAATAAAATAAATAACAGCCCCAATGAGTCCCCTTATAACTCTTGTTACCCAGCCTTCCCAATCCATCACTTTATTATATCCTATCACGATTAGGAAGCAAGAAGAATTTTTTGATTTTCAGCATAAAACTTCCTCCCAACAGGCTGGAGGGCTCCTTTTATCCGTTGTTATATGAAGTGGCGGTATCATTTTAATTTATTCTATGTGTGTTGGTTCATTTTCTCTTTAAAATAACGAACCTTCTCATTAATCTCGTTTATGATTTCTTCTGTGGTCATCGTTTGTTCCTCAATTTCCCTTACATACCTGTAGAAATGAATTTCTTGTAAACACTTTGATAGCGGAAATTCCCGCTCTACCTTCCTTCGTATATTTTCTTTGTCTTGCTTTGTAACCTCTTTCTTTGGCATTTTATACCTCCTCTTCTAAAAAGTCTTCAGGTGTAACAATTATAGGAATGGGTATCCTTAATCTTGTATTTATTTCACGCACCATTTCTTGTGTTCCACGCTTATAAAGATGTTTAAGATTCCATGTAACCAAAAAATCCATATCTCCAAGACTCGCAACAGCAATATGGCGAGCGTCCATCCGAGGTAACCGTCTGTAAGACAAATAAAGCTCTGCTAATTTTAAAGTATTCTCAGTTATTTCCAAAACATTAAACCCTCTTACCAGGTTCTCTAAGTTTTTTCTAAGATCAGGGTCTTCCGTGGCTTCTATTTCGTCAATGACAAAACCTGATATGTATGTATCAAAATGAGGCAGAACCTCTTTCCAAAATAATTGAGTTAAATCTCTTTTATATAGGTCATCATCCGAATAATACATACTAACTACCGAAGTTTCCAAGTAAAGTTTAGATATTACCGGCATTGTCTCTTTCCCTTCCAAATCCATAAATCTATTATATACCATTACGATTAGGAATCAAGAAGAATTTTTTGATTTTCAGCATAAAAGGACCTTTCTCATGACAAGGTTGAGAAGACCATCCAAAGTTTGGCAAAATTTAACCTTTTCCATTTTTTATGGAATCAAACAAAATTAATTCCTGCTCTTTCTTATTACCCTTCGGACCATATCTTCCAGTAAACTCACCCCTTTCTTTTCTTTCTTTGAATGTTTTTAAAACTATATGTTTTGCCATTTCTTCTTTTACAAATTTTTCCTCTTTTTTATAATTTTTTAGTCTTTCCTCTGCAAATTTTATGTATTCGTCAGAAATCTCAATGCCAATAAAATCATTCCCCAGTATCTTCGCAGCAACTAAAGTGGTTCCACTGCCACAATACGGGTCAAGCACAACACCCTGTCTCTCATCCAGTATAGAATAAATTACTCTTGTCGGTAATTCTATCGGAAAAGGCGCTGGATGAGGATTCTTTTGTTCTGGTGGAAATCGCCATATAGATGTCAACAACGCATGATTTGGTTTTAATTCTTCACCTATCAAGTTTTTTCCTCTGGGTTTGTAAAGCCAGTATATCCTTTCCTCAACCTGCCAGAATCTCCATCCCCTTATATTCGCCGCAATCATTCTGTCCCAGATTATCTCCTGTCTAATAATCCATTTTGTTTTTTTCAACCAATCCATTGGATGAAGCATTATTCCTCTTTCCCATCTTAATTTGTGATTATAAAAAAAGGAACCGCCAGGTTTAGAATATTTACTACCATTTTAAAATCTCTTTTAATACTTTATCAACAGCACTACAATCTCTTTTCTCTATTGCAATTTGTAATTTCCTCAAACTCTTTGAATATCTGTTCAATAGAATAGGGTCTGTAATCTCTTTTATAAATTCATAAAGGTATATTGCTTCATCCCAATGTTCTGAAATAGCTTCTTGCCATAACCTACCCAAATTAAAAATAAAAATTTCCGCTGATAATTGCGCATCAGTTTTCATTTTTTTAAATTTTAACATCATAGGAAATTTTTGCTAATTTATCTTTTGGTAATAATTTTATCACTTCTTCCAGTGCCCATACTTCAAGAGGGCAATCTTGCCAATTATGATACCAACATATAATCATATCGCATTCCTCTATAGGATGCTTTTTCTGTTTAAAATTTAAACTTTTGTATTCAAATTCGGCACGTTCCATCACCCAACCCCTACCATTGAATCTCCTAATTATTGCGTCAGGGAACTTGTTTCTTACTTCTTCTACTATGATTCCCAACTCCTCAAATATCATACCGAAAAGAAGTACGACTCCTAACTCGTTTACGGGTGCATAGATAAAACCACGATAGTTTATCGGTTTTCCTACTACCGAGATTTCTCGTCCACGTTTTTTACTTACTTTAATTCGCTCAAGATAGTATTTTTCTAATAAACCCTCTTCCTGCTTTTGGGAAGTGAAACGAAAACGATATCGCTTTCCCGGTTTCACTGGTTCAATAACTATACAATCACCCGGCTTCGCATTGTGGGTTTTGTACCAACCCTTGACACCGAAAAACCGCTTGTTGATAGGATCGTAAGTCAATAGTTGAACTCTATCATAATCGTCAAATACTGCCTCAATTTTTATACTCTTTTTTCCTTCTGGTAAATTTAATTCAGGCTTTTTGCCTACAGGAATAATTCCGTAATTTAAGTATATCGGAGTGAGTTTACTGGTTATTTGGGGCTTCTTCATTTAACACCTCCTTTATTTTTGAATTTCTCCGCATTAGGTTTCGCTTCACATTTTATAGTTCTTTTAGGGACAAAAGTATCCTGTTTAAAACCATTATATCCTATTTTTCCTTCTTTATGTGTATATCCAGCCAATGTAACTGTAAGAAACTCTCTTATTGTAGATGAATTCTTATCATTTATATACATTGTAAGCAGGTCAACCAGTATTCCAATAAGTGTATCCTTTGACTTCCCTATAAGATAATCGCTTAATTCCCTGTGAGTTCCAGTTGAGTATATTTTTATTACATTTGCTAATTCTTGATTCATAGTTTTATCTTTAATACCACAACTTCATTATATCCCATTATGCTTAAAATTCAATGAAAATTTATTTAACTTTGCGGATAAAATAAGCCAGCTACTAAGAGGTGCAGGGGAAATTTTTATCCGCTGTAAAGCGACCGGAAGGGGAAACTCGTGGAGCAACCGCAGTCTCAAGACCCGCCACCATTTTTCATCTTCATTTCCCGGATATATTTTTCCAGGCTGTATAACCAAGTTTTTCAGTCCCGTTAAATTTAATTACCTGAATTTCTTAACTTTTTATCACAACAATTTTTAGATGTTTATTTTCAAAATTTTTAATATCTTTTTTTGCATCTTAGTGGTCGCCACTATTTTTTCTATTCCTTCAGTTGTAACAAGTTTGTATACATATTTTAATTCATCAAGGGCTGTAAACACAGAAATGTCCTCTTTTGATAGTTTTCTCTCTAAAAGTTTAAGTATCAGATAGGAAAGATAACATACAAAAAGATGGGAGTTTATTCGCCATTCTAACCAGTGTCTCACAGGACTCAACCCGAGCACAGATTTTAACGACCTGAAACTCTTCTCTATAAGGTCTTTTTCAAAATATCTTTTCACCACTTCCTTTGTCTCTAAATCCCTATTTGAACAGAAAAGAGCATAACATCCCAATAACTCAATGTCTTTCTTCTTTCTCCTCCTCAAAATGAGGTTTTTCAAATTAGAAGCCTCACCTTCATTATAACAAAAAACAAGCTTCCCTCCTTCCCACGGGATTTCTTTAACATAAATATATGTGCTTTTAAGAAGAACTATACTCCTCATCTCCTTCCTAATTTTCTTCATCATAACCTTAAACCTACCCCTCAATGGAACACCAACTATAATGTGATAATCACTCTCGGTCACCAGCTGGATATTCTTCATTGAGAAAAACCCCCTATCTAAAATCAGCATGCAGCCCTTTATTCCAGCATTTTTAAGGCATTCTATAAAAAGATAAAGTGTAGATGCACTATGAACATTTCCACGAAATATCTTGTGAAATAAAGGAATCCCTTCTCTATCCACAGCAAGTCCTATATTTATCTGTGGTAGCATCCCTTTTGGATTATACCCCCTCTTCGCTAAAGCACAGGAACTCCCATAGAAATATATTGAAGTTATATCATAAAATATTACTGACCTCGCCTTCTTCACACCCTGATAGAGTTCTATCTCAAGCCTGTATATCTCTTCTTCCCCCATATCCAATGATGTGTAAAACTGAGACCTGGATATATCTCCAAAAAAGGTATCCAGACCAAACCTCAAAAAATTCTTCGTTACCTGATTTAAACTGGATGGATTTATTAGATGCATCGTGGCAAGACAAAGCAGTCTATTATCTACACTTATCCCGTGTTCCTCTGCAAGCGCCTTCACCATCAACTGAATACCCGCAGGAAACAGCCTTTTAATTTCTAATCGTTTATACTTAGGCTCTATTAGTTTACCATCTTCTACTTTTCCGAGATACCGACGAAACCTCTGTCTCACCTTCCCATCTTTATCCCTGTATCCCTCCACCTCTACAAGATAGGTTCTATCTCTTATTTTTATTTTCCTTACAAATGCCATTGTTGTGATAATTTTATCATAACAAAATTGTCTTGTCAAGCTTTTTTGAAAAGTAAAGCCTCTAAAAAGCCGTAAATTCCGAAAGAAAATAAGAGGTCAAAGCGTTAAATTTTGTTGTGATAACACTACGAGAAATTCAGGTAAAAAATTAATGGGCTATAATTTTTATATTAATCGCTTCTATGTTGAATCATCGTCTCCGGCAGCTACATTAAAACAATTTTCTGAGAACTTCTTAAAAAATAATTACAGAGTCCATTTATTTAATAACGATTTGTTAATAAAAAAGAGGTTTTTCCTGTTTTTTGCCAGAGCCTGGGTTCTGTTTGCTGTCATTTTATTCATTTTATCCGTTTTTTTAAGTGTTAAAACGAGGGCTGCTAAGGAGATATTGCTGGGCGAGAATGAGTCAAAGAGATTTATACCTAATTTTGAAATGGAAAGCAGATATTCGTGGGCTTCTGAGTGGAAGGGTAAAGAGTGTTATAACAGAAGGTCTTTTGGAACACTGGAAAATCTGGAAATAACTTATTTAAGACCTTCCGGGTTTAAAAGGAATTTAATTAAAAGCTTTATAGAATTTGGACTTGACGCATACATAAGTATTAAAGGTGAAAGATGGAGTGTTGAAAATTTAAAAATCAGCTCTTTTCCTCCAACCAGAGTGGGAAGGTATTATATGTTTATTACGAATTTTGGGATTGCTCCTGGAATCGGGGTAAGGATTAAAGGGAACCAGTTGCCGGGGTTTTACAGCCACTTTATTCTTAACAACATTCCTCCTGGAACCCAGGATTCATTTACAATTGAAGGGCTTCCATATTCATTTTTTTTCAAAATAGATTTACCATTAAAAAAACTTGAGGATAATTGGTTGATCAATAAACAATATAAAATGATTCTTACAATAAAAAAAGAAAAGAAAACCGTATTTGAAGGTGAAATATGGGAAGGGCAAAAAATAGAGCTGGAAGGATTTGAACTTGAGATATTACAACCCCTTACATGGGTGGGCATAGCAATAATGAAAGATGAAACCGTAAAACTTATTTTCTTCTCTTTTACCTTTTTATTGATTGCGATACTTTTTCTTATCCTTTCTCTTTTAATACCGGGGCTCTTGATTTTAATTTCCACAAAAGAGAATATGGTTTTCGTATATGTTTTTTCAACTTCCCCCTTGTTTAAAGGCACTATATTAAAATCTAT
>Ga0078972_1006848_pt1 | contig 26329 bp, 26 predicted proteins | sample YelNatPaOPGAMG01_FD_67568 | JGI IMG/M metagenome (GOLD analysis project Ga0078972, IMG submission 67568) | Hot spring thermophilic microbial communities from Obsidian Pool, Yellowstone National Park, USA - OP-RAMG-01 (SPADES assembly) (version 2) | ecosystem: Environmental > Aquatic > Thermal...
AAAGGCTATGCCTTACCGGAATCTTTCTGTCGTTTCCCTTCCGTTATCTTAGACACTATCTGCGTAGAACCAGAGGTGCTTACCTGGCAGAAAGCTGTGCGCTATCACCTTGACCATTACCCAAATATGGGCCGTTTATTATATTTAAGATCGCGTATTATATGGTATCGTCCAAGGCAGTTATTACTCTATGACTATTATCTCGTACTCCATCTCCCCCGCCGGGGTGTTGACTTTGAATTTTTCGTTTATCTTCCTGCCGAGCAAGGCTTGGCCGACCAGAGATTCGTTGGAGATCTTGCCTTCTTTCGGGTTAGCCTCGTTGCTTCCGACTATGGTGTATTTTTTTTCCGATCCGTTGACCCTAATGGTAACCGTGGAGCCGATTGTAACGCTGGTGTGGTGGTGGTTGGTGGAGATAATCTCGGCATTCTTGATCATATCCTCTATTTCCTGGATGCGACCTTCAATAAAACTTTGTTCTTCGCGGGCCTGAGCATAGTCAGCATTCTCGCTTAAGTCGCCATGTGCCGCTGCCTCGCGAATGCGCTCAATGACCTCGGGACGTTTTTTGGTAATAAGATCCTTAAGTTCCTGATTCAGTTTTTCCAGACCTTCTTGGGTCAGGAGATATTTTTTAGACATCTTTATGATTTAAGATTTAAGATATATGATTGAGGATTTATGCAAAACCAAAATCATTTATTGAACTAGCGTATATATTAGGTCAAGTTTTCCGAAGTGTCAACTCTAAAACATCCAATAATTGATTACTCCCCAAATGATTGTGGTAACAATAAATATTGTGGCGATGAATATGACATATTGGTTGGCCTCACGCCAGGCCTTACAGGAATTATACAGCCAAAAGACCAGGAAGATTTGCATGACAATGAGGCCGCATTACCGATAATTTGAAAGAAGTCAGCGCGAGCCCCACAACAGTGAAAACTATTAAACAAACCTACGCTATCGTGTTAAAGGTTCCCTTTTTCGTTTTGATTTGTTTATAAAATTAGATGTCCAAATTCTTGACTGCCTTTGCGTGCGTTGTAATGAAGCGCTTTCGCGGGGCAACCTCGTCACCCATCAGGACTTCGAATATCTCGGAGACTTTTTCCGCGTCCTCTATCTTGACCTGAAGCATAATGCGTCTTTCAGGATCCATTGTTGTTTCCCAAAGCTGTTCGGGGTTCATTTCCCCCAAACCTTTGTAGCGTTGGATCGTGTATTTAATGCCATCAACAGTTCCGCCTGTCGTCTCTTCCACCGTGGACTCTTCCATAAGCTGCGCGACAGCGGCCGTTTCAGTTTCTGTTTTTTTCTTGCCTTTTGGTTCCTGTTTTTTGGCCTTGGCTTCCTTAATTAGATCTTTGAGTATCTCGTCGCGTTCTGCGTCGCTAAACGCGTATTGCGCCTGCTTGCCTACCTGTACACGGAAAAGTGGCGGCTGAGCGATGTATAAATGCCCGTTTTTTATTAAATCCGGGAAATAACGGTAGAACAGGGTCATCAGAAGAGTACGGATATGCGCTCCGTCTACGTCAGCATCGGTCATTATGATGACGCGGTGATAGCGCAATTTTGACATATCAAGCATATCTCCCACTCCGGTGCCAAGCGCAATGACTAGGTTCTTTATTTCCTGCGATGACAGTGTTCGGTCTAGACGGGCGCGCTCCACGTTCAGAATCTTGCCGCGTAAAGGCAAAATGGCCTGGAATCGGCGGTCGCGGCCTTGTTTCGCGCTGCCGCCTGCCGAATCCCCCTCTACGATATAAAGCTCGCATTTAGCCGGATCGCTTTCGCTGCAGTCTGCCAACTTACCAGGCAATGCCAGGCCTTCTAATACGCCTTTACGAATGACGCTATCACGAGCTGCTCTGGCGGCGAGCCGGGCTTTCGCGGCTAAAACCACTTTTTCTATTATTTTGGAAGCGTCGCCAGGATGTTCTTCCAAATATATTTCCAGCATTTCGCCAACCACGGTTTCTACCGCAGTCCTGACCTCAGGATTGCCAAGTTTTGCCTTAGTCTGCCCCTCGAATTGCGGGTTCGGCAGTTTTACGGAAATTATCGCGGTTAAGCCTTCGCGCATATCTTCACCGGTAAGTTTTTCCGACTCTTTTACAAAATTATTCTTTACCGCGTAATTATTTATTAGCCTGGTCAAAGCGGTACGGAACCCGGTGACATGCATCCCGCCTTCGGGATTGTATTCGTTGTTGGCATAGGCCAGTATTCGTTCGTCGTATTCATCTGTATACTGGATCGCGACTTCCACCATTATGTCTTCTAAGGTCTTGTTAATATATATCGGCTGGTGCTTGACCTTGCGGTTACGATTTAGCTGTTTGATGTAGCTTACGAGACCGCCTTCAAAATAATATTGATAAGTTAGCCCGACGCGTTCGTCGGTGATGATAAAGTGAAGGCCCTTGGTCAGGTAGGCCTGGCTACGTAAATGTTCCAAAATAGTCTTGAGCTTGAATTCCACGGTCTCAAAGATGGTCGGGTCAGGATAAAAGGTTATCATGGTTCCGGTCTGGTCCGGATCGTCCTTATCCACTTTGCCGACGACCTTGACCGGCCCTTGAGCCTTGCCAATCTTGTATTTTTGTTCATAAATTTTGCCATTAAGCTTGACTCGAGCGATAAGATTGGTCGAAAGGGCGTTTACGACGGAAACGCCGACACCATGAAGACCACCCGACACCTTATAGCCGGACGCTTCGCCGCCGAATTTGCCTCCCGCATGGAGAACGGTTAAAACCGTCTCTAACGCGCTTTTTTTTGTTTGTTTATGGATGTCCACTGGAATTCCTCGTCCATTGTCCACCACAGACACGCCGCCGTCTTTCTGGATAAGCACGCCTATTTTGGTCGCGTAACCAGCCATGGCTTCGTCTACAGAGTTGTCCACGACTTCCCAAATGAGGTGATGCAGCCCAGTTTCCGAGGTTGATCCAATATACATTCCGGGACGTTTACGTACCGGCTCCAAACCTTCCAATACCGTAATATTTTCCGCGGAATATCCGCTGGATGCTTTCTTAACCTTCGTTTCTTTCGTTTTGGCCATATTTTTTTACAATTTAAAATACCGTATAAACAGTTAATTAATCGTTACTGGGATTTTAGGCTCATTTTTCAAGTTTTTGCCCCAGTTTTATTATTTAAATTATAGCATAATTAGCCTAAAAATACTATCAATCTCTCATACTTTAATTGGCTTATATAAGCCAAATTCAAACCGCCAACCAAGGTTGGCGGTTTGAATTTTTGTGGATAAGGTTTTAGCGAAGTTGTGCATTGTAAATTTCCTTAGTTTTCCGGTATAGTTCGTTCTGCAAAGGCTCTACTTCTTCGTTCTTTAAGGTCTTCTCTGGGCTTCTGTAAACCACGCGATAGGTATAGCTAATCTTGCCTGGACCAAACTTTTTTTCATTCTCGTATTTGTCCAGCAATTCCACCTGTTCCACCAGGTCGCCGCCTATTTCTCGGATAAGGTCAAAATAATTATTCGGTACAAAATTATCGCTTACCACGAACGATATATCGCGCGTGATGGGCGGATACTTACTAACCTCTTCAAACTTTTGTCCAAGCTTTAGCTGCTTGGTTACGCGAGGATCATCACTCCAGAGCAAGCGGATGTCAGGCAAGGACATACTGACTATTGCTAGCCGTTCCAGGCCAAAGCCGAACGCCCAGCCCGTCCAGTTGGTTGAATCAACACCGAGCTTGTCCAGCACGCTCCCTTTGACAACACCGCAGCCGACAACTTCGACCCAATTGCCTTCTATTTCCACTTCCATCTCCAGCGACGGGTCCGTGTAAGGAAAAGTGTCTTTATTGAGACGATACTTCACATCGGGTCCAAACACTGCCTTGGCGATATTGCCTAAAGCTTCTTCCAAATCTTTTTGTCCGATGGTCCTGACCGATTTTGGTGCCAGATACCAGCCGTCTATTTGATGGAACACGTTCATATGTTTGCGGTCAATCTCGTCCTTGCGGTAGACCTTTCCGTAACTAAAACAACCGACTGATTCTCCCGCAGCCATTCTCTGCTTAACCTTTTCGTCTCTTAGGTAGTAATACCACATTACGGTAGTGTGGGTACGCAAGATGTTCTTGTCATCAACATAATATGTGTCGGACTTGCTACGAGCCGGATGGTTGGCGGGGAAATCAAACAGGTCAAAACTAATGCTTGCCGGTACTATCTCCGGGGTTTGAATTATATCCAGATCCTTAAAATACGGGCTGGCGATTATCCTGTCCACAATATCCTTTATGGGACTGCCCGGAGTACGCGAAAGATCGGGCATATTTAAATAGCGCCGGATGCGCTGGGCTTCGAAATCCGTCCGCTTTTCTAGTTCTTTTCTTAAACGATTCTCCTCGTCACGAGAAATAATAATGTTTTGCGGCATAAATTTATTGACAAAATTTAAATAATTATTGACCAAAAATACTGCTCAATTTATTAATTGTGTCAATTTTGTTCAGTATTATTGTATCATTTCCGGCGTAAACTGGCTACCTGGTGCAATATCGCTTTTTAAAAGCGCCACCCCCTGCCCCGGCTCTTTAGACAGGCCAAGTTCAAAAGCGGCGCAGATCATCCCCTGGCTTTCTATGCCGCGGATTTTGGCTTTGCCGAGGACAAACGGTTCATGCGCATCGGAGTGGATATTCTGGGCGATCCGCGCTCCCGGAAGAGCCAGGGCGACCATATCGCCTGCCTTAAAATTGGATGCGCCGCAGACTATGGGTTCTATCACTTTATTGCCAATATCAGCCTTGACTACCCGAAGCCTGTCGGCATTCGGATGCTTGCTAAACTCCACAACCTTGGCCGCTACAATGTTGGAATAGTCGTTAAAATTGGATGAAGTTTTTCTCTTGAAGATATTTTTAAAGAAATCCAGTAATATTTTCATATGTGAATGGTTTCTACGGATAATGAATTTTTACGGAAATACGGATCATTAATATAGCTATATTATCCATCCGAATATCCGTAGTTTAGTAGTCACGGCATTCCACGATATTGCATAAATAACCTGTTACTCCAGGGCTGGGATAATCGTAAGTCGCCTTTAAAGTAAAGCTATCCGATGTTTCCGAGACTTGATAGTCGTAATCCTTTCCCGTTTTTGGGTCTTTTGGTATCTGTATGACATAATCAGGGACCAGTTTTATTTTATATTCCTCTGGCGAGGGAAAAACATAGCTTTCGTCATCCGGCGCGTTATTGCGCGAATAGAGCAAAAGGGCGGTCCGCAGCGTGTCTAGGTCGGTCTTCCGGCGGTCGTTATTTACGGCCGCCTCTTCCTTTTCCCTGGCTTCATAAGCGTCTTTTGAATGCTTCTGGATCAGTTGGTTGACCGTTTCGCTATAATACGAAAGTGTAAAATCTGACCGGTCGGCATTCGCTTCGTAACGATAGACATAAGGTTCCTGGTTTATTGGGTCTTTAGGATTTGCCCCGGTCTTCATATAAACTTTAACCTTGGCATACATCGTCTCCATATCCGAAGTCTGCGGGTATATTTTGTTGTCATCGTAATATTTGGTTAAAGCAATGCCAAAATTCCCGATGGTAAGGGTCCTTTGGGCATCCCTTCCTTGTTTGGCTTCGGCCGAAAGGTCAATGGAACTGTCCAACGTGGTAGAAGCCGTGGAAGTCGCGTTGCTATCCTGGGTTTGCGGAACAGGGGCGCTAAAATGATATAGATCATTGAGCGCGTCGCCTAAAGAGCTTATCGTGGGTTCATGTAGGCCTTTTTCGCTCATCAGCCTGCCCAGGTCATCCTTTTGCTGCTGTGTCATTGGGCTGTCGTCACTCAGGTTATACCCGCCTCGGAAATAGTCAGCATCCTGGTAATCTTTGTTGCCAGAGGTCCGGGCGTTAAGCGGGTCGCTCATGAACACCGCTATTTCGTCACCGTCAGCCAGACCGTCTTTATCACTGTCCTTGTTATTGGGATCTGTTTGCCGCGCATATTCTTGAACATTCAGCAAGCCATCCATATCCGGATCCGCCTGGTCGCCGCAGACAATCGGATCATTAAAATCGACCGGGAAATACCTTTGTCTCCATTCTTCCGGAGTCGTTATGGTCTGCGCTTCCGTAGAGCTCGCGGTACTGGACTCTGTATGATTTTCAAGGGCGGGAGAATCTACCAAAACAACATCCGATTCCGAATCTCTGCCTCCTATTTTGGTGGAGACATAATAGACCAACGGCCCGGCCACAAGGAGTACAATTAGTCCAATTAGATAAAACTTATACCGGGAAAACCATGACTGTTCCGCGACAATATTGCGGTCAATAATTGTGGGTTCTTCGTTCTTGATGGTCGGGCTGACGATATTTCCATCAGACTTTACGCGCGGCATTACATTAAACACTAACGGTTCCATTGGTTCCTGGGACATTTGATTCGCCATTGTTTTTTTTTGCGCTGCTTCCAGACCTGGGAAATTTTGATTTTCCATATGTTTAGTTATTTGTTTGATTGGCGTTTTTGGCCATTTGGCATCAGCGCCAAAATTAGACCTTGAGGTTTAAAAATATCTCAACAAAAAGTAAAAAAAGTATCAGGCTCCCCTCTACCCACCAAAATAACAATTGTTTAGATTGAAGAAATAGTGAAATCGTGATCAATACTGAGACCAGTAGCGCCTGCCGGAAACTGTTGCCAAGGTCTATAATATATATCCTAGAGCCGAATTTTTGCCGTATTCCCAAACCTAGCGTAGTAAAAGTCCCAAGCGAGACAAGGAACAGGCTTAAATAGAAAAAGAAGAATGTAGCCGCCGATGACGAGAACGGATCGGCAAATTTGATAATCGAACCCAGGGAAAAAGCGGCCAGTATTGTGCTAAAGATGATCAGGATGACTTGTTGTTTGGGCGATCTAAACATATTTATTATAACACAAAGCAGGTTTATTCGTTAAACCCTTATTCTTTTTAAAATAAATATTAAATTAGACCTTTATTCCAATCCCTCGTATTCGCAATTATGGTAGTTGTTCAGTTTGTTGTGTTCCTGTTTGAACAAATCGTATTTGATGGTGTAATTAATCTTTTCTATAGTTTCAAGAAGGTCTTGCTTTAGTTTATTTATCTTTTCGTCCGTCGCGATCTCCTCCGGGACAGTCTTGTTCTCGTTTAAGTACCAATAGACTAGCTCCCCGACTTTTTCCTTTAAATGCTCCTGGGCCGCCCATTGATATATATAAAGCTGGTCCAGGTCGTCTTTATCCGTCTTTTTAGGCACTTTTTCAGAAGTTTTATAATCTAATATCTTCAGCTTCCCGCTAGGCAACAGGTCTGCTCGGTCTATTTTGCCGTTAAAAAAGAAATCGCCCAGCTTAAGATTGAATCTTTGCTCGATATATTTCGGCGTTGGCGGATTGGCCTTCAGGTCATCGTAGAACGTCCTAAGCATCGCCAATCCTTTTTTCCGATATTTTTCCTTGTCTGTCTTATTCAAATACCATTCATCTATCCAATTCTGCTGATATAACTGTTCCAAATATTCCAGCGTCCCGATCTCTGCCTTATCGGATTTACTTCCAAATAGATCTTGCTGCTTGCTGCTGAGACGTTTAAGATAATCCTTCAAGAATAATTCAAAAGTAGAATGGATGGTCTGGCCGAAACTCAGATAGTGGTTACCTTTAGCCGGAAATTTTAGATAATATTTATATTTGTATTCCAGCGGGCAATTCTTGAATGCCTTAATGGCCGAAAAGGAATAACTCTTAGGCATATCGTGATATACAATATTCAATTTTGCGGGCTTTGTAAACACAACCTTGCCAGTTGCCTGACTGACTTTATCGCTCGGGACCAGACCAGTTTCCAGTAGGAACTGCGAAGGCTTTTTCAGCGCTTTACCTCCGTAATCTTTCGCCCATGTCAGGTATAAATGGCTTTTCGCACGGGTGACGGAAACATAGAACAAGCGCCGCTCTTCTTGCAAATGGAAGTCCCCTTCCGGCAGGATATCCTTTACGAGCGCTTCCGGTATCTCTATGGAATCCTTGCGCGAACGCGTGGGGAATTTTTGGTCAACCAGGTTAATAACGAAGACATATTCAAATTCCAGGCCTTTGGCCGCGTGGATGGTTAACACCTTTAGACTTTCGGGCCCAAGATTTGGGTCAAATTGTATTTGCCCTTCATCACCCGCTTCCATTTCTAGGTCAAGCAGATGCAAAAAATGATGTACGCTTTTGTCAGTATTCTCGCGCACGAAATTTTCCATCTTTTTATAAAACTGTTCCAACAGTTCCCGGTTCTCTGCGTTTTCCAAGGTTTCGGCTTCCAGCTTCTTTTGCAGGCCAAGGTCATTGACAATGCTTACGAAGACCTCATTGGCCGCCCGGCCACGCGCTTCATTGGCGTGGTGTTGGAGTTTATCTAAAAATTTTCGGATATTATTACGGGTTTTGCCGCTTATTTCTGACAAGGTCTGAGATTGCTGCAGCATCTCGTATAGCGACAAGGTCTTTTTTGAGCAAAGCTGCAATAACGTAGACAGTTCATCGGGCTGGATGCCGAAATCTGTAAAGGACAGCACACGATAAAGGCTTAACGAATCATGGAAATTATCCAGCAGCTTCATATAAGCAACAAGGTCGGCAATGAGCGGCTTCTTATAAAGGCCGGTGCTTGCCACGAACGTATGCGGTATGCCATAAGAAGCAAGGACAGGCAGAAGCTCATCAGCCGCGGAGTTACTGCGGATGAGTACGGCAAAATCGTTCCAGCTTGATTTTTCGTCAGCTTTTTTCAGTTCCAGAATCTTTTTAGCCACGCAATTTAGCTCTTCGCTCAGGTCTTTGCCTTCTAGAATCTTTATCTCTGCCGGTTTATTCGTCCTGCTTTTGAGCTTCTTGTCTATCTTAAGTTTTATCTCTAAACGGTCCGGATTATTGGCCTGGATAAAGTTGTAGGCCAAATCCAAGATCTCCTGGCTGCTGCGGTAATTTTCAACGAGCGTTATTTGCTTTGACTTTGGGAAATCTTCCTGGAATTTCAGGATGTTGGATACGCTCGCGCCGCGGAATTTATATATGGATTGGTCGTCGTCCCCTACCACGGTCAAATTTCCGCTGCTGCCGACTAGCATCTTAACCAGTTGGTATTGCGCGAAATTCGTGTCTTGGAATTCGTCCACTAAAATATATTTGAATTTTTTGCGGTAATAATCCAAAATTTTCGGCCTTACCTTGAACAAATGCAGCGTATAATTTATCAGATCCGCGTAATCCAAACAATTATTATCCAAAAGCAGTTTTTGGTAGGTATGGAACGCGTTCGCCAGCTCTTCCAGGCGTCCAATTTCGGTCTCATCTGGCTCAGGGTTTAGCGTAGATGGTAAAGGGCTTAAAGTGACGGTTTGTGTGGCTGCCCCCTTTTTTTTAATGCTTTGCCCTTTACGCTTGGCCTTTTCCGGCGAATCCGTCTTCAGCCTCAAGCCTTGCGCGTATTCCAGATATTCTGCCGGAGTAATGAGCTCATCTTTGCATTTTGAGAAATGCTTGAGCAGGGCGGAAATGAACTTTTTCGGGTTGCCCAAAGGACGGTAATAATCCAAATTGAATTTGTCCAGATTATTATGGATGAGTATCCATTGCTGAGTATCGGTCAGCAGCTGGAAATCGTTCGGCAGGCCGATGTCCAGGCCATTCTGTTCCAAGATCCTTTTTCCGAACGCGTGAAAGGTATGTATCCACATCTCGTAATAGCCGAGCGGCAGCAGCATATCCACGCGCTCCTGCATCTCCCCGGCCGCCTTTTCCGTGAACGTCAAAGCCAATATCTCGTCCGGTTTGGCCAATTTCTGCCCTATCAAATAAGCGATCTTGCGGGTTATCACCGTTGTCTTGCCTGTCCCGGCCCCGGCCACTATTAAAACCGGCCCTTCAGTCTGTTTGACCGCGTCAAGCTGTTCTTTATTCAGATTATCCAGCAGTTTTTCCATGTCAAAACTTATATTTTCCCGTTTCGTCACGAGAGACCAAACCCAAACTGTAAAGAAAAGACAATAAATTTTCCTTTCTGGCGGTACTGCAACCTCCTGGCGCTACGACGTCCTTTGTTTCAAGAAAGATGCCTTGCGGGTTGTTTTCCAGGATAAATTGGAGTGTATTTATCTGCCTTCCATCCAGTCCTTCTAAATTTTCTGGAAATTCATCTTCCTCGGCTGAAGGTTCGGGTCGGATTTCTGATTTGGGTGAAATTTCTTCTGACTGTTCAATTTTGGCTGACCAGCGTCAGGAATATCGATCGTATATCCTACAACCTTGTTTCCGTTTGTTTTATCTCTGATCGCCGTCATGTGGCCTTTGAGAAGATCACCTAGGCCCTCTTCAAACCTCAGGTCAAAAAAGACCTCTAACCAATCTTTACTATAGACCTTTTCTGGAGAAAGTCTCTTTATTTTTTTAGGGAACTCTATTTTGGCCCTATCTATTCTTTTGGCGATAGCATGCTGAAGCTTTTTATCGTAGAAATCAGGATTTTTGTCATACTTCGTGAATATTCGTTTCAGCTCGCCGTTGCCAGGAAATGGAGATTCGCTACTCATATAAAAAAATTATTGATTTTTGATGTAGTCCGTCCATTGTTTCCAAAGGTCTTCGCCTTCATCCTTGTATTTGATCCAAAACTCGGACGGGTTGACGATTTTAACGCCTTGATAGGATTCAAGCTGCAACAGGTCATTGTCGCTTGTCACTAAATAATCTGCCTTTGCCTCTACGGCGCTCTCTAATATTTTGTTATCTTCGATGTCGCTCACGACGCGTATCTGCCTGCGGTTTACTACCCAGTTTATCTGCGCGAACAGGTTGTTGAGTTGATGCTTATACTCGTCGTTATCTATCAGCTGCGAGACTATCAGCTTGTTCTCCCGTAAAGTCTGCTGGTTGGCATAGGCTTCTATCTCTCCAGCAATAACGGCATCTATTATTCGTTTTTCGTAGGAGTATTCGTCCTTGAAACCGTTGATCAGGACGTTTGTGTCTATTACAATCCTCATTATTTTCTCCCGTTACGGATGGGCATCAGGTATTTCTTCGGGTCCTCATCCAGGTCAATGAAGTTGTCGGTTAACTCCTTAATTTTTCCTGAACAGGATTTGCCAAACGCGATAGTTTCGGTTAATTGGCCGGTCATCTGCAAGTATTCCAAAAGCGGCACGAAATCCCCATCGCCGCTACATAACACAACAACGTCCAGTTTGTTCATTAGCTTTATGATGTCCATTGCGATGCCGACGTCCCAATCGCCTTTTTGATGCCCACCGGCAAATGTTTGCAATTCTTTCATCTTTACCTCAAAACCGGCCTTTTCCAAAGCATCAAAAAAAGTATGTTCCTCAGGCATATCGGCCTTGATGACGTAAGCTATGGCGCGCACAAGCTTGCGGTTACCCACAGCCGCTTCCAATATCTCGTTGAATTTAACCCGCGCATTATAGATGTTGCGCGCTGAATAATACAGGTTCTGCACATCCACGAATACGCCAACACGCTGGTCAGGGTTCCTGATTGACATATGATTATTTTATTTGTTTAATTTTTGACGTCTTTATATATGCAGTTTCATTTATTTCACCGGTGTTAGGCTTATCTACCTGCGGCAGATCTCCGATTTCACTCTCTCCGGTTATGCGCATAATATCCTTATCGACTAAGACAAATTCTTTACTGGAATTATTATAATGATTTACCACCGTACCCAAGGCATTCCCCAATCTTGTATGGTAATCTTCGTAGGTCTTCAGGTGCCTTTGAAGGTTTTCCACGTTAATGCGGATCTGCTTGGCTGATTCCTCTATCTGCAAAGCCTTTAGCCCCTGCAATACCGTCTGTAAGTAGGCCAAAAAAGATGTCGGGGAAACAATAATGACCCTGTACTTGCTGGCTGCCCGCTGGATAAGATTTTCGGTGTCTTCCGTGACATTTCCGATCTTATTTATCAGGAGATCGTAATATATCGCCTCGTGTGGGATGAACATGAAAGCGAAATCCATGGTCCCTTCGGCCGGTCGGATGTATTTGGAAGTTTCGGTAATGCGGATCTTGAGGTCGTTAATAAAGATTTTTTCCAGTCTCTCTTTTTCCGTTGGGTTCTTGGCCTCGCTTAAACGATTATAATTTTCCAGTGAGAATTTGGAATCAATAGGGATTATTTTATCTCTAACGAACACTGCGGCGTCAACGATCTCACCGTTGGCGAAGGAGTATTGCATCTGATAACTATTTGGCGGCAGGACATTCTTAAGCAGCGTCTCTAGGTAATATTCCCCTAGAACGCCGCGTTGTTTTGGATTTTTCAGAATGTCCTGCAAATTCTTGAGTTGATCAGCGAATGATACTACCTGTTTATTGGTCTGATCCAGCTTAGTCAGGCCTTCCGTGACATCTTTAATAAGCTTTGATGATTCGGTGAATTGCGTCTTCATTGAGTCGCTCATTTGTTTCGTGGTCTCGCTCATTTTTCTGTCAACCAAGTCGGAAAGCTTGTTCATCTGGTCCAGAAGCAATCTCATACTGGTATCTTCCTTAGGTGTGTCTGATCCTTTTTTCAAGCTAGCCAACAAATACAAAAGTACGCCGAAACCAGCTACTAAAATGAAAATGATGGCGTATAAAACTGTGTTTTGCATGATTTTGTATATTTTTGTGAATTTTATCTAAGGATTTTCCGCTTTATCCGTTATTGTATACAACGGAAATGGCTTATTTATTATACCAAAAAACAGCAAAATATCCTAAAATAGCCGTTTTCAATATTTTTAGTTGTTTTTTCCACATCTTGACAAGTTAGCACTCTAGGGGTTAGACTGCTAATGTACATGGGTTAGCCTTTAAGATTTAGCATTAAAATAACGGCTAAAACGAAGAAAATCAACGTCTTAGCCGTTTGATGGGAGGTATATATTATGCCTTTCGACCTAGTGCCTCGCTCTATTTTTCCTCGTATCCCGAGTTTTTGGGATGAGGACGAAGATATGCTGTCCCTCTCCCCCGCTTCCTCGGGTTTAAGCATTTACGAAGACGAAAAGAACGTTTTCGTTGAAGCTGCTGTTCCGGGTATTGACCCAAAGAATGTAGAAGTCACTTATGACAAGGGTATCTTGTGGGTTCGCGGCAATCAAGAGATGGAAGAAAAAGACAAGAACAAGAAATATTACCGCAAAGCGGCCAAGTCTTTTTCGTATCGCGTAGCTGTACCGGGAAACATCGACGAGAACGCCGAGCCCCAGGCCACGATCAAGAATGGCGTGATGAAAGTCACGTTTGCCAGAATCCCTGAAACCAAACCGAAAAAGATAACGGTTAAGGAAGAGTAAATAAATCAAAAACAACCCCGCGAGGGGTTGTTTCATTTTAAAACGCCGGGTTCAATCACCGGCAAAGGTTGTTTATTCGGGAGCAGGAAAGTATACAGCAAGACCGCGATATAATCTTGTTCCCGATAAGTCCTGAACCTCTACAACATCTTGAAGGTCAAAAGGAAATGTGCGCCGATTGATATTGCGGTCAATCGTTACCTCTATGCTATTTGAGGTCTTTTGGCATTTTGCGTATTGGAATTCAACGTAGACCAAACCCTCGATCGAACGGTCAAGCGAAATACCATCTGTTCCTTTTAAGGTAGGTAGAGTGGCTGAATCCTTAAGTACGACTCTGATTCCAGGACAGATCATGATCCCTCTTTTTTTAATTTTATCAGGTGTCCTAAAAATGTCAAAAGATTGTTATCAATAAACTAAAGTGGCTGATAATATTAGGTCCGAATAAACATTTGCTTTTTTTTGGCTGTTTTGATATAATGATTGAGAACTTTATCGCGGGATAGAGCAATTGGCAGCTCGCCAGGCTCATAACCTGGAGGTTCCCGGTTCGAGTCCGGGTCCCGCAACCAAGACAGTCCTTGATTATTCGAAGATTGTCTTGGGTAAAAAACCCATCGTGACAGCCATTTCCTGCTGTCTTAGCAGGTTTTTTACTATAAAAACACCCCGAATAAGCCGGAGTAGCTCAGTTAGTTAGAGCGTGGGACTCATAAGCCCAAGGTCGGCGGTGCAATTCCACCCTCCGGCACCATGGGAGCGTAGCTCAATTGGTTAGAGCACTCGCCTGTCACGCGAGAGGTTACGGGTTCGAGCCCCGCCGTTCCCGCCATTACAAAATGCATCATCCCTAGATGGTGCATTTTGTAATTGTGATAAAACAACAAAACCGTCCTTGGTTTTGAGGACGGTTTTGCAGCTCTGAATGAGCCCCTAGAAGAACTAGGCGCGCTTCTTCTTCTTCGCGACCTTCTTCTTGGCGACCTTCTTCTTCGCCTTCTTTTTCGTAGCCATTTGAGCTAGTCTCCCTGAAGCGCCACTAATTTTGGCGACGCTTCTTAATTTTCTACTCTCATAAATCTTGAGGTGACCTCAAGAGAGTAGCTATGAAATGATTTCTGTTTTTCCCCCGGATGTTTTCGTTTCTAATAAACAGCAATTACATTTTTATTTTATGTTTTTTTTAAAATACTGTCAAGAGGTTTTTTACTGTTAATGACCGCTTCGAGTTTTTTTCTTTGCGCGTTTGTTTGAATCTTTTTTATTTCCGTTCCAACTCTGCTTTTAGTTAGAAGTTTTATCGCGTCAAAATTATTTTGTATGGCATGCGATGTCTTATTTTCCATCTCAAAATCCAAAACCAGAACAAAACGTAACGCGCGTATAACGCGAAGCGGGTCTTCTTTTATCCTGGTCTCGGGGTCACCGATAAATCTTATTTTACGGTCTTTAAGATCTTTTAGTCCATTATGAAAATCTAAGATTTCGCGCGTTTTAGGCCTAAAATATAGGGCATTTATGGTAAAATCGCGTCTTTGGCTGTCAATTTTAGGATCGTTGATAAACACGACTTTGGGATAACGATTCTGGGACTTTAGATCTTTTCTGAGTGTGGTGATCTCAATGCTTAATTGCCCTGATTTGGCTATTAAGTTACCGAACATCTGATTAGAATCGTCATAAATGACACCATTATCACGCAGTACTTTCTTTGCTTGAATGGGGGTGGCTTCGGTTGCTATATCTATATCAGCGATCTTCCTTCTTAAAAGCATATCACGCACCATGCCTCCAACAAAAAAAGTCCGGGGAAAGTTTTCCACAAGCAGATCATGGACTTTTACCCCGAACTTCTCAAGACCAGATTTTGGTTCAAATGTATATTTCATACGTAGTGCTCGCAGATGTACTGGTGACAACCAATTTAACGATTGAAAATTGGATGATTGAAAGATTCCTATATTGACCAATAATTTCCCCCTTTGGGGATCTCCCGCAGGGAGACAATTATGAAATATTGGATCTTTCAATAGTTCTTTGTATATTCGCGATTACTACTCACTTAACACGCCTTCGCCCGTTATAGGTGATTTGCGGTGCGCGTGTTTTCTGGCAATATTCAGTCTGATCAGGCTCTTTTCAAGGGCGGCCGCCGCTGCCGCGTATTCTTCGGAATACATTTTTGCTTCATCCATGGCTTTTTGGGCACGCTTCTTGGCTTCTTCCGCCTTTTGGATGTCTATTTCATAATAATGTTCGGCTTCGTCCGCCAAAACAACGATTTGGTCATTTGGCCTTATTTCCACGAATCCGCCGCTCACGCTCAAATTGCGCTCATCCTTGCCCGACCGGGCAATGAGTTCTCCCGGAACCAGATTCGCAACTAGCGGAACATGCCCCGGTAGGATAGTTATTTGTCCCAAAGACGTTGGACACGACAGGCTGTCCAGATCTTCATCCAAAACCATCTTTTCAGGGGTGACTAATTGGAAATGTAATTTTCCCATAAATCTAAACCTTTGACCCTTGGCATGTGACATTTGACTAAAAAAATCGTCGGTCCAACCAATTGTTAAAGGTTAAATATCAAATATTATTTTTTCACTTGATCAATAGATCCTTTCATATAGAACTCGCTTTCCGGCACATTGTCCAGTTCGCCGTCCAAGATCATCTTGAACCCTTTGACTGTGTCCTTGATGGAAACAAATTCTCCCTTGCGTCCAGTAAATACTTCGGCGACCGCGAATGGCTGAGACAGAAAGTTGCGGATTTTCCTGGCGCGCATAACAGTGACTTTGTCGTCTTCCGGCAGTTCCTCCATACCTAATATTGCGATAATGTCTTGCAGATCCTTAAAGCGCTGTAAGGTTTGTTGCACGCGGCGGGCCACATCGTAATGTTCCTGCCCCACGATATTCGGGTCCAAAATAGTGGAAGTGGAATCCAGAGGATCCACGGCAGGGTAGATGCCAAGCTCTGTTAAAGCGCGTGCCAAGACAACGGTAGAATCCAAATGCCCGAAAGTCGTAGCTGGAGCGGGGTCAGTCAAGTCGTCAGCGGGCACGTACACCGCCTGCACGGAAGTGATAGATCCTTGGCTAGTTGAAGTGATGCGCTCCTGCAATTCTCCCATTTCCGAGGCCAAAGTCGGTTGATAGCCTACGGCCGAAGGGATACGGCCCAAAAGCGCTGACACCTCGCTGCCTGCCTGAGTAAAACGGAAAATGTTATCTATGAACAACAGTACGTCTTGATGTTCCTCGTCGCGGAAATATTCGGCCATGGCTAATCCGGACAAAGCGACACGGGCGCGGGCTCCAGGCGGTTCATTCATCTGCCCGAACACCATAGCAAGTTTGTCCAAAACCTTGGCATCCTTCATTTCGTGATACAGGTCATTTCCTTCGCGGGTTCTTTCTCCCACGCCGGAAAATACCGAAACACCGCCATGCGCTTTTGCAATGTTATTTATAAGTTCTTGAATAACAACGGTCTTCCCTACTCCGGCTCCGCCGAACAGGCCGACCTTACCGCCTTTTAATATGGGACAGATGAGGTCAATAACTTTTATGCCGGTTTCCAAGATTTCGGTCTTGGTAGATTGATCGGTAAATTTCGGGGCCGGACGATGAATAGGATAGCGCTTGGCGACTTCCTTTTCATCCAATGGCATTCCGTCAACAGGATTGCCTAAAACGTCAAAAATGCGGCCACGCGTGACTTTTCCAACCGGAACGGTAATAGGAACGCCTGTGTCAATAACCTCGTTCCCGCGGCTTAATCCGTCGGTAGAAGTCATAGCAACGGTGCGGACTATATTTCCGGGCAATTGCTGTTGCACCTCCAGGACCAATTCCTTGGTCTCGCCTTTCTCTCCGACCTGAAGGGTGGTCTTAAGGGCGGTGAATATCTCCGGCAGCTTGTCTTCAAATTTGACATCCACTACCGGACCGATAACTTGCGCGATTACTCCTTTGTTCATAATATTGGATTATAAATTAAAATTATAATTAAAGATAATTTTATTCTAAAGCTATTTTTCCTGCGGTAATCTCCGCCAGTTCGGTCGTTATTTTGTTCTGCCGCATCTGATTGTAGGTCAAAGTTAGATCAGCAATAAGGTCTCCAGCCGCGTCCGTCGCGTTCTTCATCATTATCATTCGGGCCGACTGTTCGGAAGCTTCGTTCTCTACCAAAGCCTGATAAACTTGACTCTCTACTATCCTCGGCAACAGGTGTCGCAATACAACTTTTGGCGTCGGTTCAAACATATAATTATATCCTGTCTCTTTCAAGACCTCTTCTTCCTTGTCTTTCTCCGCGGGAGACTGAGTCTTGGCAATGCTCGGTGAGAACGGTAATATCTGTTTGACAATTGTTTTTTGTGTGATAGTGGAAACGAAATGATTATAGACTATGAATAATCGATAATATTCGTTCGACGTGAACAATTCCATCAGATATTGCGCTATAGGATAAGCGTCGGAAGCGGTTATGGTCCGGTCAGTCTTGGGAAAATCCGCGATGACACGCTCCTTATTCCTGACTGCCGCGTCACGACCTTTTTTGCCGTAAGCAATTATTTCCACTTCCTTATCTGGATAGTCTCTTTTTATTCTGGAAAGTTCATTAAGCAAGTTAACGTTCAAGCTGCCGACCATTCCTCGGTTCGTGGAAAGGAGTAAAACACCGATCTTTTTGGCTTTGGGATGGCTTTTGAGCAGTGCTGCCTTGATCTCCTTGCCTTTGGACAGGTTTAGAATAAGCTCCCAAGCCAAAGCCGAATAGGTCCGGCTGGCCAAAGCCGCGTTCTGCGCCTTTTTCATCTTGGCCGCGGATACCATCTGCATAGCCCTCGTTACTTTACGGGTGCTTTGTACGCTGGTTATTCTTCTTTTGATATCTCTCATTCCGGCCATGGGATAATTTAAAGACTGAATGATTTAATGATTGAAAAATTGGCGATATGGCAATCTTTTAATCCTTCAATTTTCAATCTTTCAATAAATTATTTGATCGTTTGGAGGAATTGTTCCAACGCTTCTTTCAGCTTTGCTTCCGTGGATTCGGATAATTCTTTGGTCGTGCGGATCTCGTCCAGTACCGCTTTACCTTGGGTTTTCATGAACTGATGCAGCTTGGCTTCGGTTTCTGCCACTTTTTCCACGGCTATATCGTTGAAATATCCGTTGTTTACTGCGTACAATATCACGACTTCCTGTTCCATTGGCATGGTCTGATATTGCGGCTGTTTGAGTACTTCGGTCAGGCGGCGGCCTAATTCCAGCTGTCTGCGAGTGCCTTCGTCTAGGTCGCTACCAAACTGCGCGAACGCTTCCAACTCTCGGAACTGTGCCAAAGCAAGCTTCATCTTTCCCGCGACCTTCTTGATTGCTTTGGTCTGGGCGTCGCTGCCCACTCGCGAGACGCTAATACCGACGTTTAAAGCCGGACGAATGCCTTTGTAGAACAAGTCGCTTTCCAAAAAGATTTGCCCGTCAGTGATAGAGATGACATTAGTCGGTATATAAGCGGAAACATCGCCTGCCTGGGTCTCAATGATCGGCAAAGCGGTCAAAGATCCACCGCCAAAATCCTTGTTCAATTTGGCCGCGCGCTCCAGTAAACGGGAGTGCAGGTAAAAAACGTCACCAGGGTAAGCTTCACGACCCGGAGGCCTGCGAAGCAATAAAGAAATTTCGCGATAAGCAACGGCTTGTTTGGAAAGATCATCATAAATTATTAAAGCGTCCTTGCCCTGGTCCATGAAATATTCGCCCATAGCGCAGCCGGCATAAGGAGCAATATAGGAAAGCGCAGCCGGTTCGGAGGCCGAAGCGGAAACCACTATGGTGTATTCCATGGCTCCGTGCTTTTCCAGTTCAGTCACGATCTTGGCGACTTTAGACTCCTTCTGGCCTATTGCCACGTAAATGCAAATCATATCCTGACCTTTTTGGTTGATAATGGTGTCAATAGCAATGGCGGTCTTGCCAGTCTGGCGGTCACCAATTATCAATTCGCGCTGACCACGGCCGATCGGAATAAGCGCGTCAATGGCCTTTATGCCGGTTTGGACAGGCTGATTCACGCGCTGCCGAGTAATAACTCCGGGAGCGATCTTTTCCACCGGGTAAAACTTTTCGGTTCTAATCTCGCCTTTTCCGTCTTTTGGCTGTCCTAAAGCATTTACGGTGCGGCCGATCAAAGCCTCACCTACCGGAACAGACAATATTTTGCCTGTCCTGCGAACCGTGTCACCTTCTTTAATAGAATGATAATCGCCCAAAATGACGCAGCCGATCTGATTCTCTTCCAGGTTCAAAGCCACACCAAAAGTATTATTGCCAAAGTCCAACATTTCCATGCTGGCCGTTTCCCTAAGCCCGGATACGCGCGCTACGCCATCACCGACTTCAAGAACGGTGCCAACCTTCTCCATTTTGGCCTGCGGCGCGAAACCCGCGATCTTTTCCTTAAGTTGTTTGACGATTGCTTCAGATGTTGCCATATAGCTATTGATTTAAAAATTGAAAGATTTAATGATTGAATGATTGTAGTGTAGGCCATCAGCCTGCGGGTATTTTCAAGATGTAAGACTTAAGATTTACTTGGCTTATTTTAAATAATCTTTTGATCAATAGGGCCATCAGACTAATCAATAAAATTGGCGGGTATATCTCAAATAGTAATGTCAGTGATGTTTCGGCCACTTTTCCGAAACATAGGATATGTATCCCACTTGCACAAGTCTGAGTGTTATGTTCGTAAATAAGCGCAAGTATGAATACAATTACCGTTAAAGGAATCAATAAGATCAGAAACATCAACCACTTGGCTAAAAGGCTTCTTTTTCTTTGCGGCGATGAGAGGGAAGAAATATATACGCTTTTGTCATCCATATGAGCTTTATGATTTTAAGCTTCGATTCAAATTGTCCAGTTGCGTCTTTACGCTCGCGTCCAGAAGCGTATCGTCCACCCTTACCACCATTCCACCGATGAGATTTTCATCTATTTTCTTCTTGAATTCCACTTTTCCGCCCACGGCCTTGTTTAGGATGTCCAGCATATCGCGGTTGATTTCCATTTCCCTAGCAAACGTCACTTCCGCTTCCCGCACTCCCTGCTGCTTGAGACAAAGCCGGTGATATTCCTTCTCTATCTCGTCGTAGCGGTCCAGATCGCCGTTCTGCAGCAAAACCTTTGCGAAGTTCTCAAGGACTTTGTCGTGGTCCTTTGGAGCGGTTTCACTCACAGCATCCAAAAGAGCTTGGGCGTATTGTTCGGAGGTAATTCTCATACTGTTAAAGATTACGGATTTATTACGGATATACGGATCCGGATATTAATATATCCGTATGTATCCGTAATCCGTAACCACTATACATTCTTTAAACTTTCCTTAATAAACTCCTTATCCGCTTTCGCGTCCAAATTCTTCCTTAAAATCTTTTCCGCCGCGCCGGTTATCATATCCGCGACTTGCGATTTTATGTCTGATAGCGCCTGATTCTTTTCCGAGGCTATCTGCTCTTTAGCCTGCTTAATTAATTTTTCCTGTTCCGCTTTTGCTTGGTCCAATATTTGCTGCCTTATTTTGCCAGCTTCTGTCTGGGACGCTGTTATTACTTCCGCAGCTTGTTTGCGGGCTTTGGTCATCTCCTGGTCCTTCCATTCGGCAAACTGTTTCTTTTGCACTTCAATATCTTGGGCATCTTTCAGAGATTTGTCTATCTTGCTCGTCCGTTCCTGCATCTTTTTCGCTACCGGGATGAAGACAAATTTCCACAGTACGAACAGCAAAATGCCGAAGTTCACCAACTGGGCGACGAACAGTTTCCAGTTAAGACCTAAGGTACCGACGACCCCACCACTTCCTTCAGCGGCTCCTTCAGCCGCGGCTTCGGAAGCGGCTTCGGTGGCAGCGCTAGCAGTGTGAACAAATATTTGCGAAATATGATGGAAATCCATGAGTGTCAAACAAACAATCTAACAATTAAACAATTTAACATATTGTATCGTTAAGTTGTTATCTTGTTATATTGGATTAAGTTGTAAATCCAGGGAAAGAAAGATTCTTTCCGAGGATCTAAAACCTAGAGTATGAAGGTCACGACCAACGCGTAAATGGCGATGGCTTCCGCGAACGCCATACCTAGCAGCATTGGGACGAACAGTTTGTCCGCGCTCTCGGGATTGCGGCCGATGGATTCCATGGCCTTCGAAGCGGTCTTGCCGATGGCCAAGGCCGGGAAAATACCGCCGACGGCTATTGTCAAGGCTTTGGCCAAAGTAGTCATCACTTCTGGTTCCATATTGACTCCTTTTTTTCACTGCCGATGGATCTTATATGCTTATCTTGTTGTTTAACGTCCTCGGCGTGAAAGCTGTTTAATTGTAGATCCAGGATCTCGAGCTCCGACCATTTTCCCGTCGAGATCCAGGACCTAAAATCAACTTCAGACCGCTGGGACCTGGTCTTCCTCGGCCTCGGCCTCCGCTTCGCCATGCCCCGTGTCCGCGTGTCCATGCGTATCGGTCGTCGCCATGGACAGATAGACCAAAGTCAACATGGAAAAAACCACGGCTTGGATGAATCCAACTAGGAGTTCAAGGGCCATGAACGGCAAAGGCACGACGTATGCTATGAGCCCGGCCAAAACGGTCATTAAAACTTCGCCGGCGAAAATATTCCCGAACAACCTCAAAGAAAGCGATACCATCTTGGCGACTTCGGAGAAGATTTCGATTATGCCGACAAAAAATTCCACTATCGCGGTCAGGATATTAATGGGTTTGAAGGATCTGAAAGCATGATAAAGATCTCCGAACTTGATGAATCGATTGGCGTATTTAAAAAAACCGATGGTGATTATCCCCAAAAAGTGCGACACGATGACGGCAAACGCGGCCATCGCCAAAGTCATATTCAGGTCGGTATTGGCCGGCCGAAGAAGCGGGACCAGCTCCAGTTCGCCATGCACGAATTCATACACGCCGATGCTTCCCACTCCGGGCATAAGCCCCATCCAGTTCGAGACCAAAATGAACAAAAACAAAGTCCCCACGATGGGCAGGAACTTTATTGACTTCTTGCGGTCTTTGGTGACCTGGTCAATATACCCCAGCATGAAGTCGAGGATGCTTTCGAAAAAGTTCAGTAAACCTTTAGGGGCTTTGTCGGAAGAGTAGTATCTTTTTATTCCCCTCTGCAGCAAAATGGCGAAGATGACAAACCCCAGTAAAGCCAGGGTGGAATTTACGTAAGAATTGGTGATCGGGAAAGATGAAATATGAAGGATTGGTTCTGCCGCTAAAGGCGGTAATGCGAGCATTGGTTACCCTTATGAATTAACGATCTATTGTGAAATGTTACTTAAGCCTTTTCCTTATTTCTTTGATGCGCTTGGCAATGGTGATCACGCTCACTGTTAACGCCAGGAACACTCCTATTATCACCCAATACTTTGTATCGTACCTAGCGTCCAACCACTTTCCCAAATACACAAGCGCTATTAGCGGTATGGCTATAAGAAGTCCGAACTCAAACGCTAGTTCGTAGACCAGAAATTTAACCATCTTTTGCTGGTCTTTGGCTGTTTTGTTCTTTTCCTGGGGTTTATTTTGGTCCTGTTTGCCGGTTTCCATATAAAAAGGAAATGTTTGCTTAAATATCGGCCCCAGAAAATGTCAGATTTAAATAATTTTTAATCTAACGCGTACAGTTTAACAGAAAAATCAGGAATTGGCAAGGCCTGCGTTTTTCGGGGGTCTTGACATTCCGTGTAAAAACGAAAATTTAGGGTCCTTAACAAAAAAACCTTATTTTTGAAAGGTTTATATAGTTATTAGCCAATAATATGGAGCCGGCTGTCGGACTCGAACCGACCACCTGCGGTTTACGATACCGCTGCTCTACCAGATGAGCTAAGCCGGCATAAGCGATTATTAACAATAATATTTCATTATGAGTGGGTTTACGCGGGTCACCACCTCATAATTTGTGGTATTGGCTGCCTGAGCCATTTCATCGGCCGTTATTTCCTCTTTCCCTTGCTTACCCAAAAGCGTGACCACATCTCCAACTTTGGCGCCTTTGATATCTGTAACATCAATGGTCACCATATCCATACTCACACGGCCTAAGACTTTGGCCCTCTGTCCTTTAACCAAAACACTGAAATTGCCGGAGAGCGATCTCCAATAACCATGCCAATAGCCAATGGGTAAAACCGCTACTTTAGTCCTTCTTTTTACCTCTTCCGTAAAATCATAACCGATTTTGTCGCCCTTTTCAACCCTCTTTATTTCGCTAATAATTGTTTTCCAGGACATTACTGGTATTAGATCGATCCGTTTTTCCAGGCTCAATTTGGTCTCCAGCGAAGGCCAAAGCCCATAAAGTGCTGCTCCAATTCGCACCATATCATAATGGGTCGTTGAAAAATTCATCGCGCCCGCGGAAGCGGAAGCATGAGTAATGACGAATGGATTTGCTTGTTTCGCCAGTTTAATCGCCTGATCGAATAATTTGACTTGTTTCTGCGTCATCCCCGACCAGTCCGGATTTTTTGCCGCGCCGAAATGTGTATACACCCCTTGCAATTTGATATTTTTCGATCTTTTTATCGCGTTGATGACCTTAGGTATCTCATTTTGCTGGAACCCTTGCCTATGCATCCCGGTATCCACCTTCAAATGCACGGCAATATCCAACTCGCTTTTGGCCAACGCTTTCAAATTTTCAAAAGAAGACAGAGTCAGGGCGACATCTAACTCTTTCGCCTGCTTGAAATTGAATGGCAAGGTATAACCTAAAACAAGGATCGGCACTTTAATTCCACACTCGCGCAGTGTTTCGGCTTCGGTTATAGAATCTACGCCCAACCAATCCACGCCTAGCTTAACTAACTCCTGTGAATATCCTGCCAAACCATGGCCGTATGCGTTGGATTTAACCACGCCGAGTATCTTGACCCGTGGTTTAAGCAGATAACGAATTATACGATAATTGTTTTTCAGGGCCTTAGTGGAGATCTCTATCCAAGTACGGTATTTTATATTTTTCATAATATATATTATAGCCAAAATCGCGCCAAAACAAAAGCCCGGGTCGTTTTGTAGCCCAGGCTTTTTATTATTATTGTATCCCCATCGGAGAGAGCTTATGTTTACCGGCTATATAGCCGCCGGAATCCATACCCAAACAGAAAGTAATCTCATAATGCGTAGCATCAAGAAGTGTATATTGGTACTCGTTATCAGATTCGTTACATGAACCGTCTGCCGGGATTGGCGCTTGGGGAGCAGGGCCGCCATATGTATCGGTTAAATCCGAAAGCGAGTTTGGGTAAGTATTCTTATCGTTGAAATACAATTCCAGAGCTGACGCCAATTTTCTGATATCATTCAGGCGCTGGGTATCGCGTTTTTGCTTTTGGGCAATCTTTGTCAAATCTAGGTAATTCTCCGGAACGGTCAGCTGCTGCTGTATGCCGTAATCAGAATAATCCAGGTTTACCCTTAATTCGGCTCCAAAATCCCATTTCTCTATAAAATCCTTTATCAGTTCTTCCTTTGTCGTTGTACTTTGGTTGTATAGGCTGTTATTATTGGTTACGCAATGTTCTTGCGGGCCAGTACAGGGCAGTCCGCCGGTTATCCCTTTCGGGCTCACTTCCGCGATCCCCGCCGGATATCCACCGGTCGGCGCGCCCAAACAGAATGTCAATTTATAAGAGCTGTACAATGTCTTACCGTCTTTCTGTATTCGTTCTCCCTGTGGCTCATACCAATATGGGTTATACCATTCGCTGCAATTCCCGTCAGGTGTTATCGGCGGGGTCGGATATTCCATTAAATAGAGAGGCGTAAGATCAACGGGACTCCCATTATCCGCCGCAGGATAGCCATTATGATCGTTAAAATAAAGTTCCAGCGCCGACGATATCTGCCTGACGTCGGCTAGACGTTTGGCATCACGGCTTTTCTCCTGAGCCGACAGCAAAGGATTGATCAGCGTGCCGTCCTTGTTCAATCCTTTGATCAGGTTGACGACAGATGGCATATTGCTGACGAAACGCACTCTATACAGATTGTAGTCTTTAGCGCCTATCCAAGTCTCAAAATCCTTTACTTCGAATTTATCAAGTATCCCGTTTACCCATATACCCCAATCATATTTATTCTCTTCAGGGACAGCCATACCATTCCCTTTAAGTTCCTGGTATATCCGTTCCATGAATTTATTTGCCATTTCTTTGACGGCCTGTTTGTCGAGAGAATTGCTGTAGTGGAAAGTCATTACCCCGTTGATATATTCTTTTCCGAGATACTTGTCCATCTTTACTAGGGATGATCCTTCCAGGATCTTTTTGAGATCGTCCTGCAGGGCTTGGTTAGTTACGTTATTAAACATTTCTGTGCTTTGTCCCGCTTCTTGTTCGGACAAAGTTTTTGCCGCGTCCAGGTCCATCATTACCCAATCCGCGTCCTGGTTTTCGCCTACTGTCTTGAATATATTTTTCAGCAGCACGTTGTCGCCTACTTTGAGATAGATTTTATTTCCCAGCATCATCGTTTCCAAACCGGTACTGAAGTTCGTATCCTTAGTCCCGTAAGTCAGCTTCAATTTTGTGGTTCCTTCCGGATATTGCGCTCCGGAGTATTTAATATAGGAATCCCCTTCCACCGATAGGTCGATATTGCCAAATTCCAGCCCGAAAAGCGGCAAATCTTGCGCTGAAATGCTGTTATTGTCCACGTATTCCACCTTGAATTTATTCTTATATACCGTATCTTTAGCCCCCCCGTAAAGTCTCAATAGCTTGGAAACACTTAGGGTATACTGGTAAGGAAAGGAGTCCTCTATGGCATATTCACTAAATCCTAAGCTACCAAGGCTTAGAGCGCAGGCGGTCGATATGGTCAG